>Ga0307507_10002866_pt1 | contig 34862 bp, 41 predicted proteins | sample 7_EM_MG_FD_207223 | JGI IMG/M metagenome (GOLD analysis project Ga0307507, IMG submission 207223) | Populus trichocarpa ectomycorrhiza microbial communities from riparian zone in the Pacific Northwest, United States - 7_EM | ecosystem: Host-associated > Plants > Roots > Unclassified | place...
CTCTCTAGAGGTGGATTGATAAATGGATAACCTGTTCAGGTCTACTAGGGTAGAAAGTACAGTACATAGTATGGTTTTGTAAAAATAATTTCCTGTGTACACACAGTACACCAAGATCAAACTTCCTTGCGATAGCTGCTGTGCTCCCCTGTGGTATCAGTATGTCTCTGTACGATCCTCGAAATATATTGCACAATGATCCTTAATGCCTTTACAAATAGCATAACTCTCAGCGAACGTCATGATTGGTCACTCGCCAGATCAGGATATTCTATTATTTCGGGGGCACAAGCTAGACCCCTAGTATTTCGGCAAATGATGCTTCAAGACATTACAGGATAGTCGACATGGAATCCCCCCTCCCAAAAGGCAAATAAAAATAGGGCTGCCACCCCATGGGGGACGAGGGTAGGGCGCCGGAAGCCCCACATCTCGCCTCGGCCCCCATCTGTTGATGTCCAGTGCTCCCCATCGAATAGTGTATTTTCGCCATCTCTCTGCGAGTAAGAGGCATTTATCATCTGTACCGTCCGTATGTAGTCCACATCTGCATTCTGGGATGTTGCAGTCGTTGTTCTAGACCTAGTCTCCCGTTCCAATGTAACGGTTACCTGACTAGATGATGACGGTATGATGGCGTTGGGGTTTATAATACGAGCGTATTTTCCGATGAGATCAATCCCCTTTCTTGACAGGAGCGACATACGGTAACGTCGCGACATTCCGGGGAGCTGCGAACGAGCCTTATGTGGCTTCTTGATATCGGTATGAAGTCAATTAGGGGGGGGGGCTGTTCTGTCCCGTTGAATTCCCTTGTGGGTATGCGGTTAGGGCAGATCCATTGCGTAGCCGCGCCAAATAGAGGGCCAATTTTGCCAAGGCATTTTTTGACAAACATCAACGCCAAGGGATTAGGCTTCTCTAAAACGCGTCTCCTGGCATAAACTCCAAACTTGACGCCCCAAGGGACGTGATAACACATCGGTGCTTACTAACAACGAAGAACAACAGTGGAAAGGGGGGTGAAGATAGACAAAGAAAGGAAGAGAACACCGGACTTACTTAAATGTCCGCCCGCAGGAGACGAATTACTGCTGTAGGCACTATGGCTCCGCCACCAGTGCCCATGGCTGACTACACCGCCATCGCCGGGAGCTCGCAACAACCCCTGCCCCCATCCTCCATCGCCGTCATCTTTCAGAACCTTCCGAAGACCGGAAATGGCTCGCCCGGACCCAATTTCCTGCAGCAGCTATTTGCGGAAGTGATTTCCCATGAGGTTACTGACCCGACTGGGAGCTCGTCTATAGAGGATACGCTCTTGGTCAATTACAAGGTTATCACGGCGGTCGTGGATGCTGGTGTTAGCGTCCTGCTACGAGAAGATCCCTTCGCCCCTCAAAACCTGACCGAGCAAGCGAGTAATAGTCTTTTAGTCCTACGTTTGACCATCAAGGAGACGCCCCATGTACTGTTCAGACCGCCGCCGGAGTCTACCACTGAGTCGGGGCAGCCGTTGCTGTATCTTTGGTTGCTGTCCAAGCTACTCCCACTGCTTGGACATAGACTTGCCGAATCGCTTGTGCAGGAGCTGCTTGAAACTATCTATGCCATCTTCTATGCAGCTGCGAACTTGCCCAGGGAGTGGAAGAGCGTCACGGTCATGGTGGGATACCTTCGGAGTTGTGTAAATTGTAATCATTTCTCTCTTCCTTTTTCCTTTTCTTTCTTTCCCTTTCTTGCTCTACTTCGCCTTGGCGAGTACGTGTTTGTCGAGACCATAATAAAACTTGAAACTAATCTGCGCAAACTGTGAAATTCTTTGAAATGTTAAAGGTATCCTCGAGTCTTTCCAGAAAGCATCCGGTATAACCGCTACCCTATCCAAGTCCTACAAGCTTGAATTGCCGGAGAAGGGCTTTACTGTTGATTCCTTAATGCTACCGGAGGGTTTCGAGCACTTTTCTCGCCAGACGGTTAGCTTTGCCATTCGGGATGCCGACCATGCGGCCTTTTTGGCTGTCCATCTGTTTTCTGCAATCTCTGCGTTGCCTGCCCAGAATAGTGATATACCGGCGTTCAGAAGCGCTTCAGATAGCTTAATATATTTTGCACAGGAGATGCAGAATCTCTGGATGAGCCTCAACACCTGGGAGTCGCTCCCGGCGTTGTATGAGAGAGTGGGCACAATTCGGTTAAAGATACTGGAGGCGCTGGGGAATTCCCTGGAGGATGTCGTGAAGACACGCTATGGGAGAAGTCGGGTTAAGGGTGTTTGCCTACTTGCTATCCGCTGCGTTGGTGATGTCTTGACCAAGTCGATATCCCAAATAAATCAGAGTGCAGAGAATACCTTGGCAAAGATAATCCTAGGGTTGCTATGCGCTGCAGAGGTTTCCACTACCATCCATAAGGCATTGTGGGAGAGAATATACCCTCCAATTATCTTGGCTATGAGTGATAGGGAAGGGGACGGTTGGGGGCTTTTGACAGATGACCTTCGGGCACGTACACCAACACTAGCGCTAATAGATACATTTAGCTAATCCGGCCGGTAATAGGTGGCGATGCTTCGATTGGTCATCAGTTTTACCGATGACCTAGTAATCCTAGAACGCGCGAATAAGTGTCTTCAATCGGCCACTGGGGGTAGATGGGTGTTCAAAGATGAGAGACTTCAAGAGTTCTCGGAACATCTCCACTCGATCAGTGACACCAGACCCGAGGAAGAACTAGACAATAACATTGGCCCTAGAAAGCGACCCAGGCTATCCGAAGGCGAGCCCAGCACCGAAGCCTGCGCCCTGACATTCGACGTGTGTAAACTACTCGGACACCAAGACGCAGACGACCTCCGAGGGCTGAGTCTTGTCGCTGTCGAAGGCTTCAAAAGGCTAGAAGAAGGAGAACGCTGTACAGCTTTAAAGTCCCTCGGCTTCCTATCATGCGCACTCGCTGGAACACTTACTCGGGCACCCGAATCATTCGGCATGCAGAGGGGCTTAAACTTGTATAAGTGTTCGTACTGCGATGTAGATGCTCTGCAGGCGATGGCATCGGAGAGGAGCTATGCCCAGGGGGGCGAGGAGCTGTTTAAGACTCTGGAGGTAATTCAAAAACTCGAGGACTTTCAGGCATCGGCTCCCGTTCGTGTGTGGGCCATGATCAGCCTCCGACGGCTGTTGAATCATACGCAGGACTTGGCGAGGTTGGATTTGGCAGAGACGGCGATGGGGAAGTGGTGTTTGAATGCTTTACAAAGTTCTAGGAGGCTGTTGAGGGTTGCCGCTGGGTATGTTGTGTTATCTTTAATAGGTGATTGATGTTTGGAAGCCGGTTTTGCTGATATTTGTGTGCTCAAGGCGTACCTTACCGTCGTATGTTAACTTTAAACATGGCGAAGAGCTCCTCAGGACGAATCGGATTATGATTATCGATTTCCTGAGGGCGTTATCCGACAATGACGAGGGACAGCTTCAAGAGACCTGTGTGCTAGCGTGGAGTCAGTTTGGAAGGTATGCGCCTTAATAGCCCCCCTCTGTGGGGTATGAGTGCCCCCTGCCTAAGCTAACCAATTCATAGAGTATCTTCTAATGAAGAGCTTAACCTTGCGTTAATTCGTCTTGTGGAGTATCTTGGGCATAGTAGCTCGTTTATTCTTGGATTAGCTTATAACGAGGTAGGTAACCCATTGAACGCACTGACATGTAGTCACATTAACGGGTTTAGATTCAATCATTGGCTCGAACGCATGGCGTCACACCTGGCAAGATGTTTTCGCCATTCTGGCCCAGCATCAGTGTCGGCGTAGTCAAGCAGCTCCAGTCGAAACCCCAGATAGCCCAAATGCTAGCAGAGATAACCGGAATGGAGCTTTCGGATTTTCTGAAGACGACACAGGGCTATACTATACCGTATCTCATCCTCTGGAAGAGGCCAGAGCTCGTCGAAAGGGTTGCTCAAGCCTGCAAGACAGACGTGGTGTCTCTGGCACTGTCAAATATGGCGCACATATTATCTCTACTTCTAACACAGGAGGCGGACAATGTTGAAGCGTTTACGTTGCACTTACTAGCGCATTCTACTGTTGGGTTCAAAGATATATCACTAGGGGAGATTGCAAGGCCTGATGCGATGTCTCTTGCCACGGAATTATTAAAAGCTGCTGTCGACGCGGATGAAGAGAGGAAAGCTAGGGTTTGTATTATGCTTTCAGCTTGATAATCCTTAGAGATTGCAGCTGACTCCTGACAATAGATCTTCGATGCGTTGAGACTTGTGGCGGCTCTGACATATAAAAAAGTGGTGGGTACAAGGAGAAATAAAGAGGTCGACCAACTAGAAGCATTCTTTGAAATGAACGTCCTTGGTATATTTGCTACTTTTAATGATTATCTTAAGGATATCAAGGGGAAGTTATCGACCCCAGAGAAAATTCGGATCATGAGGGCGATCGAAGAAATGATGAAGATGGCTAGAGGCAGCGTCAGTAGCGCAGTACCTCAAGTACGTTCTGGTTTCCATTTGTCCGATATCTTGAGAAATGCTAATCAATTACCCGAAGATATGTGCCTGCTTACAAGAAGCACTAGAATTCGAACCATTGAGAGCTAGTGCATTTTCGGTTTGGACCGTTCTGATGAGGGTCCTAGAACCCGCTGAAACCGCGCCTTTGCTTGGCCAAACATTCTCTGTGGTCCTGCAGTACTGGGACAGTCTTGAACAGGCTTCGCAGACCAAAGCAGCGGAAATGATAAAGGAGCTATTCGAGAAGAAGATTGATGCTATCAAAGAAAGTCTGGACACCTTACCTTCGCTGGCAGCAATACCAACTCTCGCTCCGTTCGAGGAGAGACTTAAGGCCATGAGAACCTTAGAAATACGAGACCATTATCACTTACTCGCTCGCCGGTGTCGACACGAGAACGTATCTGTCGTCGAGCAGGCGTTAACAGAGCTCTCCGGGTTTCTAAAAAAACACCAGGACTTTATACATACCGCGGCGATCAACGAACAGCCCGATGTGGTGGTTCCTGAGCTGATCCGGACACTCCTGGACGTGATTATTGCCTTTAAGGACTCGAATTCTTCCTCGAAGCCTAGGATTGAACACCTATGCGCAAAGTGCTTGGGTCTCATTGGGGCGGTGGACCCCAACCGAGTGGAGGCCCCGCGGGACAAGCGGGACATGATGGTTCTGCACAACTTCACCCGTGCAGACGAGAGTATTGCGTTTGTAATTTTCTTTCTAGAAGAGAGGCTCGTAAAGGCGTTCTTGTCTGCGACAGATACAAAAGCTCAGGGATTCCTTGCCTTTGGGATGCAAGAGCTGTTAAAGTTCATTGACGTAGAGTCTACAGTAATCCTACGATCCCGCCATGACGGCCCCGCTCACGTAGCACAGACAGGCCAGCAGAGATGGGACTCTTTCAGTCAGACAGCTAAAAGCATACTCGCGCCATTCCTGAGGTCGAAGTATACTCTACAGATCAATAACTCTGTACAGCCCTGCTCATATCCCATATTTTCACTGAAGATCACTCACCGTGCCTGGCTTACCAAGTGGTTGTTGGACTTACTTTCCAGGTCGACGGGGGATAATGCGGAAAATATATTCACGGTCTGTAAGTCTATCGTCAAGGGACAGGATACCTCGATTTCAATGTTTTTGCTTCCATATGTTACGTTGAATGTCATTATTGGCGGGACAGATCTGGATAGGGAGAATATTGTCAAGGAGCTCCATGCCGTTCTTGCGCCGGTACCCAAGAATCCATTGGAAAAGCCGATGGCTCGGGAGAATTTGAGGCAGTGTAGTGATGTGGGTACTCCTTTCTCCACCCGAGCCACAAACGGGAGGCACTGACTGACGGTGATTATTGTTATAGACCGTATTCCAACTCGTCGACCACTTAACCCGCTGGCTTCGCGACAAAAAGCAATTCAACCTAAATATGAAAAACCAACAAGTCAGGCAACAGAACAGAAGCTTCGCGTCTGAAGAAATATACGATCAAGACATTGCAATAGCACGAGTAGAAGATGTCATCTCTGCCATCCCCTCAGACACCATGAGTTTGCGGTCCGTTGAATGTAACTCATATGCACGAGCGCTCTTCTATTGGGAGCAGCACATAAGAAAAGTGAGGGCCGCGAAAGAAGAGGTGCCAATGGATCCATTGTACGAGCAACTTCAACGTATCTATACGCAGATCGACGAGCCTGATGGCATCGAAGGGATTTCTACAAAGCTGCACGTCCTCAACTTTGATCAACAGATACTTGAACATAGGAAGGCTGGGCGATGGACCGCGGCGCAGAGCTGGTATGAGATTCTTTTGAGCGAGAAACCGGATGACCCCGAGGCGCAGATAAATCTTCTGGATTGCTTGAGAGAGTCTGGACAACATGGTAAGTTCGACCCCATACCACGAGTGTATCACGCTGACTGGGTCTCCAGAAATGCTCCTGAGTCAAGCCGAAGGCATGATGGAAAAATACCCCAACACCCGACCCAGAATCCTACGCTACGCTGTCGAGGCGGCCTGGATATCCGGTAAATGGGATGTTCTTGAGAGAAACCTTGAAAAATCCAATGAGCACACAGAAAACCTCTACGAACTACGGGTTGGCAATGCGTTACGTGCTCTGCGTAAGCGCGACAGTGGGACATTTGAGAAAGCAATTTCTCGAGCTCGGGGGTGTGTCCTGAGTGGGTTGACGGAGTCCTTTACAGGTTCTTTGCGCCAATGTCATGAGTCTATGGTTAAGTTGCATGCGTTGTCGGAGCTCGAAGAGATTGGCACTGCATTGGCAAGTGAGGACTTGGGGAAGGATGTGCTCGCGCCGAATCTCCTGAGACGTTTGGATGTTCTGGGGACGTACTCGAAGGATAAGCAGCATCTTTTGGCTCTAAGGAGGGCGGCTTTTGTGCTCTCTAGGTGATGATGTCTTTTCCTATTGATTTAGGTTGGTTTAGCTAACCTACTTGTAGCGCCCCTGAACTTGTTAAGGATAGTATTGCCTCTACCTGGCTCATAGGAGCACGTTTGGCACGAAAGAGTGGTCAGGTTGCTCAATCGTTTAATTCGGTACTTCACGCTTCCAGGCTTGGCCATCCACTTGCGACGGTTGAGCATGCGAAGTTACTATGGCTCGGTGGGCAACACCGAAAGGCAATTTCGAGCCTTGAAGGGGCAATTGATTCTAACCTCCTTCAGGGCAGCTCCCAGGAGCAGATTCATGATTCTAGCCTTTATAATTCGGGTGTCCACCCACAGCCCCAGAACTATGCCAAGGCAAAAGCTTCACTTTTGCTTGCTCGATGGCTGGACGGTGCAGGCCAGACGCACTCCACTGAGGTCATCTCCAAGTACTGCGCTGCTAAGGAGTCACATGCGAGATGGGAGCAAGGACATTACTACCTCGGACGGCACTACAATAAGCTGTACGAGATTGAAAAGGCACTCCCGCCGATTAAGCAAACGCAGCCATTCCTATCCGGCGAGTATGCAAAGCTAGTCTGCCAGAGCTATTTGCGTGCCCTGATGTTCGGGACGAAATACATCTTCCAAACAATGCCCAAGCTTCTCACTCTCTGGCTCACACTGGGAGAAATCGTAGACCAGACCATCGACTCCAAATACGGCAACGAAGAATTCCGCAGCCATATCCAGAGAGAGCGCGGCAAGTCCTTGAAGCTCTTACACAGTTCCATAAAGAGGTACAGCGAGCGCTTACCCCCCTGGCTATTCCTCACCGCCCTCCCACAAATGCTCTCACGAATTGCCCACCCCCAAGAGTCGGTCTACGAACTCCTACAAAGCATCATCGTCAGAGTAGTTGCTGGAAATCCACAGCAAGCACTATGGTCCCTCACGGCGGTCTGCAGGTCCACTGCTCGAGAAAGGGCTCAACGTGGCTCACTTATCATGACCCAGCTAAAAGACACTCTCAACAAAGGCCAAAACGAAAGCGGCCTAAACGTCAGAAGCCTAATCCTCCAGGCGACCAAATTGACAGACCAGCTCTTACACATCTCCAATGTCGAGTTACTAGGCTTGAAGGCTCCTACGACCATCAGTATTAAGGAGCATGGCTTCAATCATAAATGTGCGCCTTGCGCACTTGTAGTACCGACACAGATTATGCTTACAGTTACGCTCCCGTCTATACCGGATACTATAAAGACGCACTCGCCGTTCCCGAGCCACCAGCCGACTATCTTTAGTAAGTTTAATTTGCTCCTTTTATGTGTTTTGGCAGCTAGCCAGCTGACTTGCGCTCTAGAAATAGAGGAGGAGGCCGACGTCATGAATTCTTTGCAGAAACCGAGAAAGATAAAGATTCGGGGCACTGATGGAAAGCTTTATGGCTTCTTGTGTAAGCCGAAGGACGACTTGCGCAAAGATGCGCGTTTGATGGAGTTCAATAATATGATCAATAGGTTCTTGAAGAAGGATCCTGATTCGAGTCGACGTCGGATGTGTATGTATATGATCCTCCCTTCATTCCTGCACGTGGAGCCCTGCTAACAGCTTTGATATAGACATCAGAACATACAGCGTCACTCCCCTAAATGAGGAATGTGGACTAATCGAATGGGTCAACGGTGTCCGAACATTGCGCGAGATATTACTCACTTACTACAAATCTAAGAAAATGGTCGTAGACGTACGTTCCCCCCTTTCTTATCCTCTCCACTCCTTCCCCTCACCACCCACTGCCCCCGACAAACCCCACCCACGACTAACAAGCGTACCAAGTACCCCAAGATCCGCCAGCGCCTCGAAACCAACTGCCCACTCCCCGAAAGAATGGCCATTTTCACCGACGAAATCCTCCCCAAATTCCCTCCAGTCTTTCACGAATGGTTCGCAGAGCTCTTCTCCGAGCCCTCGGCCTGGCTCGCCAGCCGGCTCGCCTACTCACGCACGTCGGCCGTAATGTCAATGGTGGGATACGTGCTAGGGCTTGGCGACCGGCACGGCGAGAACATCCTCTTCGACGAGTCTACGGGCGACACACTACACGTCGACTTTAACTGCCTCTTCGATAAGGGTCTCTCCTTCGAGAAGCCGGAAAAGGTGCCCTTCCGCCTGACCCAGAACATGGTGGACGCCCTCGGCGTCACAGGCTACGAGGGCGTGTTCCGCAGGACGTGCGAGAACGCCATGAGAGTGCTCAGGATTAACGAGGATACCCTCCTCACGCTGCTCGAGACGTTTATACATGATCCCGCCGTAGACATGGTCAAGAAGGCCAGGAGGAAACCGGCCAACGCTAAGATTCCTGAAACGCCGAAGGCTGTGCTTGAGAGCATTCAGAGCAAGCTGCAGGGGCTGTACAGGGACGAGACGATGCCATTGAGCGTCGAGGGGCAAGTGGAGCAATTGCTAAAGGAAGCGGTTGATCCGGCTAATTTGTGCGCTATGTATATCGGTTGGTGCGCTTTCTTTTAGCATATTTTGCGATACTTGGTTGGTTCGATTATATCTTCTTGTCACTATTACTATTATTATTATTATCATTGAACTGCACCCGGAGTAGAGAGGGAGGAGGGGAAGGGAGGGAGAGGAGTAGCATACGATGGGTGAAAGTCGATGATTGTGATATATACATTCACAGTATGTCACTCGATGTCATGAACATTCGGGTAAAAGGTAGAGAGAGAGGCCTAGGTCTGGGTTTACCAGGAAAGGGGCAGGCGTCTCAGTAATACGGTTAGGCGGGCGTTTCTTGATACCCAAATTGAGTCCTAGTAGGGCTTGGAGACATGCCCGGGAAATTATGGGGACGATTCTCTCAGCAAACGCATGAACATCCCAAAGCTTGTAGGGGCAGTGGTTATCAGTAGGGCCTTATCTCAGCTCTAGCTCCCAAGTTAAAGGCAATATGTAGTCTTCTATTGCGATAATCAAAATTTATAATTTCACGGCATCGCTCATCTAATATTATTACGCCCCCGCCATCTATCTATCTATAGCATCAACTGCGTGCGCCTTTCCCCCCCCTTCACTCATCCACTAGAAACACGGCATCCATCATTAACTCCAGAAATATAAAATAGCGCCCCCTACCCTTTCGTTTCCTCGCTCCATTATCACTTGCCCAATCCCAACCTGCCAACCCACTCGTGGATTCCAACCCCCATCCCGCCCCACTGATCATCATCCCCCAACAACCCCGTCCAGCCCAATATTGTCTGGCTCGCAACAGCCCTAACCACGGCTCCAGCCCCCGCCAGACCCGCGGCGCGAAAGTAATCTATCCCTAGTGAGATCCGCAGTGCTTCAACATTATTAACGACAACCGCCCAGCCCACTGACTTCGCCGCGGCGGGGACCTCGTAGTCCCATATCACCATTAGTATCGGGAAGAGCTTTGTGCAGGAAGACACTATCAGTGCCGTTGAGACGGCGTTGGGGCGGGTTGCACTGAGAAGGTATTGGCTTATCAGGCGAATTGTGAGGTGGAAGAGAAGGGACTCTGTGAAGCAGAGGAGGACTAGAAACGGTTAGTATTGGGGGGGGGCAGAGAGGGAGGGTGATAGGTACGGAAGAAGAGATATTGTACGACTATTGGCTGTTGAGTTAAGATTCCGAATGCGGAGATGTCTAGTGAGTCGTTTGGTATATTCTTTTCAATACGTACCCAAGTTAGGTATACGTCGAAGAGGAGGAGGAGGATTCCGAGGCGGACGATCGACGGCTAGAGTAAGCACTTATTATCAGCGGGGTTTCCCCTTCGTCACTAAAGTTTGCATGCCTCGAATCTATCATCCTCCCTCCCTAACCGATTAAATAATAAGTGTCTATAGACCTGATGACCTTAAATTAGCTATCAACCCCCCTCCCCTCCTCAGGGTCATACCTGAGGCTTAATCAATACCAAGTCAATGAACAGCACAACAAAGTCATGCTCAACATACTTGTCAGCAAACCTCTTACACCTTGGACACTGCGTGAGCCTCACGCCGCGTCCCAATGAATGGTCATCGGCGGATGAGTAAGCCGTGTAGAGCGATTGCACCGGCGACGAGCATTCGATACAGATGTACAGGTTTTTCGGTGGCGTGGGGGGTGTAGATGACATTGAAAAGGCTCAGAAGATGGGTGTGTGGTGGTGCTGTCAGTCGTTAGTTTAGGGTTTGAGTGGGGGGTGTCAAGCCAGGGGCTTGGCAGCAGGTTCGTGATGAAGATGCAACTTTTTTTTTTGGGGGGGGGGGGACGATGTGACCCGTGCGCTGTTTCGCGGGTTCACTCAGGGGGAGAAAGAGTTTGGGGTTTAAAATAGATTTCCACCCGTAGGAACAGATGGTGGGGGGAATGCGGAATGCGGGTTTTGCTCCATCGATTGGAGGTCACTGGATGAAAAGGCAGCCCAGCGAGATCCGGGACGGGGATGTTACGGTATATCCCATCCAGGCTGAAGGCATCCCGGCCAATAGGCTCGGCAGATGTACCGTACCCTACTCGAGTACTCGAGTATCTCCGTTCAATATGTACTCGTACGATACAATGTTCGCACAGTATCGTACGGCATTCTAACCATTCGCAATTTCTGACGTTATCGGACGGTCTCATACTGTACCGGCACTTGTCCCAGACAAGAAGTGCCCGAAAAGAGGGATTAAAAAATATATATATATAATATTATTATGGAAATAAACCTGTGCATTTCTGAGCGCCAATGCAAAATATACCCCGCTTGTGTTTGGGCACTTCTGGCCCGGGACAAGTAAGTATTGTATCAGTTAATTAACTACCAAGAACTTATCGTACCCTCTACCGCTACATCAATTCCCAAGGTTCTGCCTAGCAATGACGAACGGCTCAAACTCTAAACACTCATAATCCCACCTATAGTAGTCGGTGTCATAGGCTACTCAGCCCGAGTAATAGTCTTCAAACTCCGGCAGGGGAGCCTGCCAGAGTTTGATGATAATGCCTCGGCTCTCCCCTTGAGCTCACAGTCATCACCATCACAACCAATACCCGGGTGCTATCAAACGGGTATTGAGTGGACCACCGTATGATACCTCTCAATACCACAAATTTATCCTACGATACCGATATGGTACGCATCCTCCTCTGCCTGCCCAATCATTCAGTTTATGTTCCACGGTCCATCACTCGGACATTCGATCACAGCGGGAAATAATAACTAGGATACCTCAACTAAGCCCTAGCACCCAGCCATTGAACGTTGATAGCTACCCAACAAATTCGTATTTGGGGAGTAAGCCGTCCGCTGCTGAGCAAATATAGGTTCCCTGTTGGACGGTCTTGGCCAACCAGATGGCCGAAGTTGTTTCGTTCGAACATGTTGGTACCCTGTCTGTATCATGATAAGTTGGGCCCCCCGTGACCAGGCTGTAGAAGCTTAACAGCAATCGGTCAATCACCGTTCTGCAATCAACCATTTTGTCCAGTGCAAAGCACTGGCCCGTCACGGTCACACCGCAGGAAACGGTCCGCTGGTATTGGGGTAAGATTTCAATAAGATAAGATCTTTGATAAGTTCTGAGCTCATGATAGGATAAGGGGGTGGTTCCGTGTCCCTTGCAGGATAACTTCCTTCCCAGCGGTTCCTAGCAAAAAAGTGGTACACTATTAGCAAATCGACAAGTCCATGGGAATAGAAAAGTGTTACAGTGCCCCTAGATTACAACTCCCATGATGCTTCTTCCCGTGGTCAAACTTAGAATTCTGATTCCTTCCCTTTTCCACTTTTATTTTTGGCTAGAGATCTTCATCCTAGGGCTTGAGCACAGTTATCCACTGGCTTACAGTAATTCTGTTTGTGTCATGTGCCTATGGAATCATCAACAGACTGGACGCCGCACAACGAGAGATGTCGGCTTCAGCAGTCAATCGTAGAATGCGAAGAAGGTAGTGAGTATGTTGTGACTGAGAGGGTTCCTATTGAACAATATGGATGGGTGGGAGAGATATAGGAATGCACCGCGCTGCGGGAATAACTAAAACGTCGCTCCTTTATATGAACTTTCAATTGACAATTATCGCAAGGAGGAACCCCTCGTTTCTCTCTTCACCTCCTCCTCCACACTGTTTTCGTGATGGACAGCTGCGCCGGTGGCCGTTGCCTGTGGTTTTTTTAGTCCTAGATTACAGTGGGGGTTTTTAATTGACTTGTCACTTTTGTGAAAAGCCAATCGTCCATTTTCTCCCTTTCTTTCAGGAATCCTTCTTTCTATCCACTCTCTTGCTCGTGCTTCCTGGCAAACCCTATGTCCTGCGTTGTTTACTCAGCCATCCTATGATAGTTAGACATTTCACCCATAGAATACCGGTATCCCTGGCCCATACGCCTTGTTGTGTGCAACTATCCACATCCTCACGGTAGACTACGGAAGGGCAAAAAACACGACAACGCCATCCTCGCGACACTCTTTCTCTTTCCCCTCGCGCCGGTTTTCTGCTACATTACTGCCCTACGTACCTTTGCGCCCCTTTGGTAATCGATCCATCCAATTGCTGCTCTTTCCTAGTATTTCACCTTGCTTTCTCCATCGTCGAGTCTCCTACGCCGAGAATAGGTCGACGCACGCTCAAACGGCTCCCCTTCCGCATACCTTACCCCTGCCCTGCCCTGCCGTTGCTTGTTTGCTTCTTCTTGCTTGTTTGCTTTGCAATAATATTTCCGACAGAGCTTTTACCTCACAACACCTCCCTCCTCCGCCTACCGCCACTGCCCCCTTACCACTCGTTAATTCCTCTGGAAAGGGGAGAAAAAAAAACCCCCCCCCACCACACCCGTTCAATAGAAGAAACGGAAACAGCTCGACATAATGCCGCCGTCCACTAGTATTCCGCATCTTCAACTTCCGGCCCTCACTCCCCTCGAGCCCCTTACCTCAGGCACAAACCTGCCCCACGTCCCCGCCGAAGAGCTAACTCCAACCCTTTCCTCCTCCTCTCACGATGAAAAGCCACCAGCGACTCCCTCAAATTTGGAAGCTTCGTCCACCGCCGTACCATCTACTACCACCCCGCCTCAATCTCCTGGACATCCCACTTCAATGCGTCGATTCCTATCTCGCGTCTCGTTGAACTCCAATTCCCACGCTGAGGACGACGACAAAGCTTCTGTCCTTTCGGGCCCATTGTCACCAACGGGCTCCGTAATGTCTCGCGATAGCAAGAGAAAGACCTCCGGTGGGTCAATCAAGTCAAAGACCTCCTGGTGGAAGAAGTCCAAGACCCAACCTGCTCCTTCCCCGGTCCAGGAAGTTCCGCCGCCCCTGAGCAACATCAATGCCCCCTCGTCTCTTGGTCAGCCGGTCAGGAAGCAGGCCGTACAATCGATTGCTCCCCCGCCGAAGCTCCCTGACGATCTCTTCGGAAGTGGATTCTCAAGTCTTGACAGCGACATGTTCAAGAACTTCAAATAGTTCTTCAACCAGAGCTAAAGCGAACGGAGCATCTGGGGTCAAACATATCCTGGCTGGCTGGCTCGAAACGGGAATAAAGAAAAAACTATACCAAAAATACAAAACAAAAACATCTTATTTTCTCCGCAGAAACTCTTTTTTTCTTTTTCTTTTTTCTTCTGTTCTCAATTTCTCTAAAACTCCCTGTTGTCCTCCGAACCAATCTCTCAATCCCCCTTCTTCACATGTCTCTAGAGCGCATCCTCTGGGGCAAGCAAAGCATCAATTGAAAAAAAAAAAATTGAAAAAAAAATACAGGGTAATGAATAGCCCGTGACGCATCCCTATCTTTTCGTTTCGTTCCTTCCCTCTCTTCTCTTCCACTAAACAATTGCGTTGATGTTGATACCTATCATGCATATCTCACTTTTTTCTCTCTTCTTTTTCTCTTTCCTTAATTCATTCAATTCATGTGCACCTGTGGTGTTCCATTGATGACGGGAAAGAAGGGGGCGTGGGGTGTTAAACAGCACATGCAAGGCTAGTTTATTCGACGAATCGGTGTTCGATTGGTTTGGTTGGTGACTTTTTTTCCTTTCATTTTTCTGTTCTTTTCTTTCCTCTTATGATGATTGTTTTCCTTATCTTCATGGGTTCCGGGAGGTCTTTTTTTATTATTATTTTATCTTTTTTATAAGTATCATAATTATTATTGTTGCGGATTGGCTTTGTGCTGGGGTTTATACATATTTTGTCTTTTTTTGCAACTTTTCTTTTGTTTCAAAGGGGACATGCTTATTTTTTTGAAAACAACAACCTTTTCCTTTGTTTCTTTTCCTTCTTTTCCTTCTTTTTTCACTTTTGAGAGAGGGATTTGAATGAAATTGACGGACCGAGGAATGGAAAGTCAATTTCATGGTACAATATTGGTCTGAGCGAATGACCACAACGTGAACCCCAGTTCCCAGGCCACCCACGACACCGGAATTCTCCCACTACTATTACTGGCACTGCTACCACAGGCTGAAAACCCTCTCATCATTCAGTTATATAAAATATGCACTATAGAAAAACAGAGGACAAAAGAAAAACAGAGGACAAAAGAACAACCGACCAACTTACGATGGGTATTATATCCATTCTGCGATATCCCAATCCCATAAGAACCTCCCATAGCCTACAAGTACAGTACTGCCCATCAATCCTAGCATTCATGCCCCCAATATTTGGCAACATAATCCAACAACAGCTTTGTCATCGTATCCTCCTGCCCCATATAGGGCAAAAAGTCCTTTGTGGAATAATTCTTGGTGCCAGTAATCTCATTAAGTCCGGCCGCGACGTGGTAGGCGATAAAATCGAAGAAAACAAGGTCGATTTTGGCCGGGGGGTTGGATTCCCAGTCTTCCGGGAAGGACGCGTTGCCCTGAATCACTTGCGGGGTTGGGTAGTGTTTCAGCGGGACGTGCATTGTGTCGTCGCCGTCGGTGCCTGCGTCGTCTATTGTTGCGTAGCCGATCACTTTGGTATACTTGCGACGGGGCTGGGAGTACGTAAGTGGTGCCTGGTGATTGATCAATGGTGAGGATTGGATGTCTATTTCGGTATCATGTTGCTGGTTGTTCTCGAATGGGTTCTCGGATTTGTCGGTTCTGTAGGGGCCTACATCGTTTTCGAAGAAGTCTCGGAGGTGGATGGCTATGGAGTAGTCGATGTCCTTTGCATAGATGAATTTACTGGTGAATGGGGAAATGAGGAAGCTGGTGTCGCATGTGAAGGGCCCTGGGTTATTGGTCAGATGGGCGATCTCTGCAGATGTTGGTATGCCTTGTGCTTACCCTTGAATACATCAAATCTTTGGGATCCCGTGTTGATGAATATGAAGTGTGGGACCCGACTCCTTTCCTCGTTGTAGACCATGGTTGGAAGTATGTGCTCTTCCAGGTAACTATACCAGTTGTGTGGGCCGGGATATATATGTCTGACGGTGTCTGTTGGTATCAAACCGCCAGAGCTCAAGTAGAAGCGATCCAAGGGGCGAGACCTACTTGCTTAGGGAAAAGTCCTGCGGAGCACACCCGATAAGACGATCAAGATCCAGGCCAGCACGATACTTGGCAAGACGCTCTGTCATCTCCAATCCCTGAGGGGTATCAAAGGTAGTAGCATTCTTCCCCGAGTGGTGCTGGTACCCAGCCCTGTTTGCATCGATATACCTCCTAGAAACGACCATCGAGGTATTATCGGTGCTATCGGGAGCCTCTTGAGCTTTAATCCCGTCGAGGCTGAGCCATCCTACAGTCTCGAAGTACTTGCCTGATTCTAGTGCGGTGGACTTGTTATCCAGAATCCTGAAATTCCGTATGTGCGAGTGACCACCAAAGAACTGAATCGGGGTGTCCGGGTGAACTTCACGAATTGCTTCGTAAACCTGGGTGAATTCAATGCTGTGAATATCTGCATGCCCGATAATCACGAACAAATCCACATCTGTATCGTGGATAGCTTCTTGGAACCAGGACTCCTTGATCGTGTCGGCGGCCTGGCTCAATGCCATGTGAGCTTCATCCTAAGAGCGGGAATCCATAATTATCATACCGTCTTCACTCTCGTATTTTTATCATTCCCAGTGAAGTTGAACAGGAACCCGAAAGAAGTAATTCTGAAGCCCTGCTGCTCAGTAACAAACTTGCGGCTTCTAGCCGCGAAAGGCTCCCAATCTCCGGTCACGTTTATATCGACATTTGACTAAGCCCTTGGTTAGTATACACGTTCTAAGTCCCTTGGGGGTGCACCCATACGGCAAGATATCTCCCCTTAACGCCCCCAAAAGACATTAGCACCTAGCGATATCATCAAGAGCCGACGAATATCACCTCATGATAGGAGACCATCTCCAAAAACTCATTTTGAGCTGTAGTGCCGTTATACAGCTCATGATTCCCCAGAGTAAGGATATCCAAAGGAAGCTCTCGGTAGAAGTTCCGGGTATATTTCCCCATGGGATCGGTAGCATCCCATAGCCCATTCCCTATCACCCGCTTTAGCAATACTTCCAGGTGCCCTAGACCGATTCTCACCTTCAGCGCGATCACCAGTGTCCAAAACTATCAAATCCACACCCCTTTCCTCCGCGGTATTCCTCATATGCGAAACGAACGAAAGGTAGTCACCAAAGTCCGCCGAATATTGAGGTTCTTGAAGATGTCCGGCATGCCAACCATGACTATGTACTCCACCAGTTAGGCTCATGAAGCATCAAAACAGGAGTTGGAGATGAACTTGTCTGAAGTGTGCAAGAAATTAATCGGACCCCATTGAAGATCCCGAAACCCCTGCCCTGGCACTGGATTTTGTGCTGAAGGTTGAATAGTTGCTGCCAACGGCAATAAAGGAATCAGAAATTGTAATGTTTTCATGATACTTGTGTTGTGTCTATTTCTGAGACAAGTACAGAGTCCTGGCTGGCCCCAAGGGTGCTTGCATGAATCAGAAGGAAGGAGCTCAATCGACCAGAGCTATGAGGCTGCTATCGCGTGGAATATAGGGCCTTGGCGTGCCCGACCGAGACTTGGGGTGGGTGGAGAAGGGTGGACTTGTTCTGGGTGAATAAATTAGAAGAAAAAAAAATGAGGAATGCAGGAGTCGAACTCGCTTCTCTGCGAAGGGGTTTCCAAAGATTACATAAGGATCGCTGGTGCTCGAGCGCATGGTTATCTCTGGTAAAAGGCAAGAGATAAATTCTGTTACGCCGAAGCCGATCCGTAACAACACTTTGCAAATTTTCCCTTAAGAACCCCCCCACTTCTTTCAGCGGGCGCCAACCCTTGATTATCGGTAGACGATGCTTTTTCACATTTTTTCCTCACAGCCCACACGGAATTTTCACCCCACAATAATCCGTCCATCTCTGTCCTTATCTGTCCAACAACCCGCTCCTCATCACAACCAAAATGGCCTCTGTGAAAATCTCAAAACCGCTCCCCGCTCTTCCGGCAGATTGGAACTCTGAGAGTAGCTTTATTGTCCATGCGCCACTCTCTCCTGCAGTTCACCGAAATCTCTCACCAGCTGGGCCCCACTTCCTTGCCCACGCCCGTAGAGTATGTGTTTCTTGCTGCAACTTGCCCTCGCATATATATATATATTTTAACATCGCTAACAACCTGTTTTAAAATCTCTAGAAACGCCATTCTCGCACTTTTAGCGAAGATGATCGAATCCAAGCTCAGCAGAATGTGAAGAACGTTGAGGATGAGGATGCTGGTGAGATCAGTGAGGCTGAAAGCCCTCTGCTGCTTTCTCGTGATCCTAAGGATTGGAAGGTAACAAACCGATCTCTAAATGCACTTCAATCGCAAGATGATCCTAAATATTTCACTCTAGAACCAAGATCACTACGCTGTTCTCGGTCTCTCTAAATACCGCTACAAGGCTACAGATGAGCAAATAAAAAAGGCCCACCGTAAGAAGGTTCTCAAGCACCATCCCGACAAGAAAGCCGCCATTGGAGCTGTCGATGATGATTCTTTCTTCAAATGCATCCAAAAAGGTTTGTATAAAGTCATAGCATATACATATACATATATATTTTATCTCTTTTCTAATATCTCCAATAGCCATGGAAGTTCTCTCGGATCCTGTCAAACGCCGCCAATTCGATTCTGTCGACGAAGGAGCCAATCGTGATCCACCCAGTAAGAGGTCTAAGGGTAATTTTTACAAGGGATGGGGACTGGTCTTCGAGTCCGAAGGTCGTTTCTCTCGCAAGCAGCCAGTGCCCAAACTTGGAGATGACAAGTCCACCAAAGCCGACGTCGAGGAGTTCTACAATTTCTGGTACAATTTCGATTCTTGGCGTACATTTGAATATCTCGACGAGGAGGTCCCAGATGACAATGAGAATCGTGACCAGAAGCGTTATATCCAACGCAAGAACAACGCCTCCCGCGCAAAGAGAAAGACTGAGGATACTGCTAGACTTCGCAAGCTTGTCGACGATGCCCTAAGCCTAGATACCCGAATCAAGAAATTCCGCGAGGAAGAAAAGAAACTGCGAAACGCAAAGAAGGACGCCAGGGAAGCTGAGGAGAAGAGACTCGCAGAGGAGGCCCGCATCAAGGCCGAGGAGGAGAAGAAGCGGAAGGAGGAGGAGGAAGCTAGGGAGAAGGCCCAAAAAGCCGACTCCAAGAAGGCTAAGGAGGCGGCCAAAAATGCCGTCAAGAAGAATAGGCGTGTTCTCAAGGGCTCCGTCAAGGATGTCAACTACTTTGCATCTGGGGACGCAACCCCCGCCCTCATTGACAGCGTTCTTGGTGAGGTCGATCTCGTCATTGCTAAAATTGACAATGAGGATCTCCAAACTCTCGCTAAGAGCCTTAGCGCTGTGAAGGGCGCCGACGCCGTCAAGAGCACATGGGTAGAAGCTGTCAGTGAATTGGTTAAGAAGGGAAGCGCAAAAGCGGAGGATTTCAAGGTTTTTGCAGCTTAACTCGGATCCATATCTATACCTATAAGGGGGTGGTGGTAGTGGTTTACGTGGAATAGAGATGGATGGATAGGCTTTCGTTTCCGTAGTGTCAGCTATATAAATTTGTATCCAGCTTATGCCATTCGTATCCATTCTATACAAGTACCTGCCTGCCGGGTACATGCATTCGTTTTAAGGATTGGTTTTTGTTGGGCTGACAGGATAAACGTCTAGTTAGCTGGGCTTGAATGAGAACCTAGGCCGGTGACATTGTGTGCATTTGCGAACTATAGTTCATCACTTGGTAGAGTACTACAATGGGCTGGGAGGAGGTTATTGAATGGGCCAGATGCCGAAGTTTCCAACAAACTGCAGCATCGTGGCAAACAGAACTTTTTCCACGGCTGCTTTCCTATTAAAGTGGATGAGTGATTTTATATCACCTTGACATATAACTCTAAGTCGTTACAGTACAAGAGTGGCGGTTCGTGGTGTTAGAGGCAGGTATTGTAATTATCTGGTGCAAACCAGTGCGGTGTCATAGGGATAAGTACCATATCAAGCTCAACCCCAATAGCCCGGTACTAGTACAATGAGAATGGGAGGCAGCAAACTCTGTTCCACTAACCTGGCTTCGTTGCTCCAGAAAAAATAGCAATAATAGATAATTACACGATGAAGGAAGCAAACTCTTATTACATATGGGTATGATGAACTATTAATATTTTCTATGGACCATTACCAAAACACCTTTTATTCCCGGACGAAAAATATCCCACAAATTATCTAATTCATAGGTTTGCGGGCGACCATTAAGTACATGGGCGTGAAAAGATTAAGCTAGAAATAGTTAGCCATGCTCCAAAACCAGTGAAAAAAAATAATGGAAAGGGAAAGCTACCCGAGCCCCAGCAACAAGAGAGTCAGCGGCAACAGCTAGAGAGTCAGCAGTCTTCTGTGTTCCGTGAGGGGCGACCCCTACGGCCTCCAGTCCGCCAATGAGTTTGTGAACCGCCCCGCGACCAAGCCTGGTCATGCGGAAGACGGTGAAGAAGTCCCCGATGCTACGAACGTATTTCATTTCACCGGCAATTGGGTAGTACCAAGGGATGGCGTCATCCCTCTGGGCAAGATCCTCGTGGAATTCAAGCTCGAAGCCTGCCGCTTTGATGGCACGCAGAGCCTCTGAGATCTTGACCATCTGTGAAATACCATCGCCGCTAGTGATTATTAGCTTTAATCCCTTAAGATATCTTGCTAGCAAGTTAGGAGGGTAACATGCACTTCAATGCCATGGCAAATCTCACGGTGCTTAGCATTAGAAGCATCATAGTCGTCCGTCATAAGCCACTCATACACTCCGAAAACACCACCGGGCTTCAACACTTTGAAAATTTGAGAATAGACACCCTCAAGACTAGGAGCATGTACGGTAGCCTCAATGGCATATACGGCATCAAAAGTCTCGGGTTCAAAAGACATTTGCATAAAGTCTCCCTTGACAAAGTTCTGAAACTTACTGTTAGTAGATGTCGGCTGAATGATTGGCACAAATTGTTTGAAACGTACCAACTTGTGGGACAAACCAGCTTTCGCTGCGTACTGTGTAGCTCTATCGATCTGGTAGTCGTTGTTGTTCAATCCAGTGACATTGGCATCTGTGAATCTCACAATTTCCCTAGCAGGACCCCCAACTCCACATCCAACATCAAGAACCTTCATTCCTGCCTTCACGCCCATCATATGAGCCAAATAGTGTTCATGGCGGGCAATGGCCTGGTAAAAGGGTTCCCCGGAGTAAAATCGGCAGAAATCTGTCAAGGTGTGTTAATGCCGCTCTAGGGGGGGGTTTTTTTTCTTCTTTTCTTCAAAGGAGCAAAGTGTAACCCACGGAATGATTGACCCCAGCCGTTCTCGTACAAATCTGTGGCAAGGTTATAATAACTGCACGAGAAAATCATCTGACATTAGCCTACAATTCGCGCGTGTGCCCAGCAGTTTCAGAACATGGTGCAAGATGTTGGGGCGTACTGTCTGGTCAATGTAGCGTAGCTCTCAACACGTTCCTAAGAATTTCGAAGTTAGAATTGCAACAAAGCCAATAAATTGTAATCTATTAGAAATGCTAACCTTCATGTCCTTCTCGGTCTCCTGACCGGCACCCTTTCCGTCCCAGAACTTGAAGTACTCGTCGACAGCAGCACCCTGCGCCTCCTTATCCTTCGCAAGCATAGCTAAAAAGCCGGCTTTCTCCTGAGCCGACTTGCCATGCATGGCTCTATTGAAAGCGGCATCACGGCTGTGGTCTTCAGTCTCGAGCTTTGCCGGTGCCATTGTTGATGATGTATAAAATGATTAGAGGCAAGTAAAAGAAGTGAGGGGAGGAATTGATGTGCCGAGAGTGTAAGTGTTGAACTGTGGGGAGTGAAGAAGAAAAGACGGATAACAGTGAAATATAAAGACGGGGGAATGTAACGATGGAAAGGGGGTGCGGCAAGGGATAAGGGGAGCACCAAAGACCAGAAATTAGGTGACCTTTTTAGGCAAGACAGCGGAGCCTCTTAGAAATTGAGAGTACCAAACCGTAAAGGGTTAAAAGCTTGCCCTCCTTCTGCGGGTACGAATACCCTTCTACGGGTACGAATGCTCTTCTACGGGTACGAATACGGTGGCGGGTACGGTGATTCCTCACCAAAAAGTTCTGCGGTACAGTTCCGCGAACACGGCGGGAGGGGCCCTTTTTCCCGCCTGGATCTGGACCGCTACCGGTATCACCAAAGTACGGTATGATAGCGAATTGAGCACCGTACGAGTACTGGAGAGAGATTGCTTGCGCAATTGATAATAGCGGGATGCCGGCTGTGCTGAAACCGATGCGGACGCGGTGGGTGCAAGCACTTGTACTGTACCTGAGGAAATGTGTTTGTGCTACCTGTTTTCACAAGTATCCGGATGCCCTGGCGCCAAGATTCTTAACCGATTCTGGTAGAAGAAGCCTTAAACCGATGCACTAATCACAACAGCACCCCACTGCAATCTCCATAACCCACTCAAAAGTTAATTCATTTAAAATATCTCTCTTCACCCTGAATCTCTAGCCTATCCTCTATCTAACAATAGTGAGAAGTAAATTAAAAGGCGATTTAGGAGGAGCCTTAGCAGTTTGAGCATCTCTGGATCACAGCGCCAAGGCATCCGGATACTTGTGAAAACGGGTACTCGAGTACTGTGCTGTACAGGACAAGAATGGTTGACCAGCGAAATAATCCCTGTCTTGCACGAAAACATCTCCTCAGGTACAGTACCTGTCCAAATACCGTGCCACTAGTAGCACTACTCGTATATTGCTGATTACCGCGTATCGCCAATTGAACTGGGAGGATGCATCGATATCATGCATGATCTCGTTCCTGGCAGATCTGATTACTCTAAAAACCCAGTAGATCCCCCATTGGGGATCTTGACATAAACCCCCGTCTAAACTGCAATAGGTTTGGCATAGTGAGTTAACAAAATAACGAATACAAGTTAACAAGATTCCGCAAGCTCGCCCAAGCTACTCGAGTATACTCTGTCTGGAAAACACTATTCCTTCTTGGCATGCTTTGTCTCTAGTCGGGGAGATCCGAGGCAGATGAGCGATAGTGGATCGACTGTGCTTGGCTTTTGCGGTACTGTACGAGTACTTCAGCCGCTTGATGAAGCTTCTTCTATTCTTCGCTCGCCAACTGTGGAATGCGCATCCTTTGCTCTTCCATCTTTGGGTCTGACGCGCGTGACCAGGGACCAACATGACCACTGCCGTACCCGTGGTATTGGCTGGGCAGCAAACCTGCCGCTTCGTTTGGTCTGCTGGGGAAGTCCCTTAAACTTCTTGACTCCGCTAGCGGGGTCTAGCGGCGAACGCCAGACTAGAACACTGTCCTCACAGAAGTGCTGTCTACTACAAATCCCCCTTTGCCCGTCGTGATTCTCACTGTCTGCAATAACTGCAGTCACCAACTGGCCTTGTACTCGAGTACGCACATAAACCACGCTCGCCTGGCTCTGCATCTGTCCACTGCTTGACACAGGAGGAGGGACCTACATAACCGCGCCCATTTGCTTATATTCACTGGTATTTCTGCCGCTCTGCCGCTCTGCCGCTCTGACCTCTGAACCCTAACTGTTGTGCGGCCTGTACCCATCTAACCTGCTACGGTGCTTATTGTCTCGAGAACTAGTACGGTATGGTGTCGGCCAACAACTCATCACTTCGTTGCTGTCGTCTTGGTTTCCCCTTCTTCCTCTTTAGATATAATACCATATCGTACCTGAACTCAAGCAGCTCCAAGTTCATTACGGCACATAGCTCTCACCTAGTCAACCAGATAGCATAGGCCACTCCTCAACAGCAATGACTACCAGGTAAAGATAGTGGGCTCTTGTATGTGCTGTTTTAAAGCTCAGCTAACAACTCGGTCCTACGTGTGCAGATATCGTGTGGAATATGCTCTTAAGGTGGAATAATAATACCGCTCCCCTTCCCCTTTTTATCTTTCAATTGCTCCTCCTTTTCGTCTTCTAACTATCGGATAATTATACTGATCTATGCCCCTCTCTACTTCCTTGAAGGCTCATCGCCGTGATGCCCTCATCGAATTTATTAAAGGCCTATTGGCAGTGCCTTTCGTTCTGCACTCCCAACCCACTGCCGCGGCTGGAGATGCTTCATTCCGGGTCATGGCAGTCGAAGCTCGCCGTCGCTACCGTGAGATCATGAAAGATGTGGAGGAACTTATTAATGACCATAGTAATAAGAAAACATAATCCCTCATTTATTGTTTACCCACTGACAGCTTCGAGTTACCTATCAAAGTGCTGGTACCCCTGAACGTTCAAAGCTTCGGTTTCTTGTGCCTTCTGTGGGAACCTTCTTTACTCCTCTGCTTCTCGAAAAGGCCTTTGTTGCACAAGATGCTCGCAGATCTATATCCAATCGCCGTTTCGTTGCCCCTTCATTCAATGATATACGATTGATTCTTAATACCGCTCAGATCATGTCTTTGACAGCCTTAGATGGGCCTTTGAACCTTGTCACCTTTGATGGAGATGTTACTCTCTACGATGACGGCCAATGCCTCATTCCTACAAACCCGGTCATACCGCGGATACTTCAATTGATGCAGAAGGGACTCTGTATCGGCATTGTGACGGCAGCCGGATATACAGATAGTGTGAGATATATGGAACGTCTCCACGGCCTTTTAGATGCTATTAAGAATTCGAAAGATTTGACAGAAGATCAAAAGAGCAACCTCATCATACTTGGAGGGGAAAGCTCCTATTTGTACAAATTTTGCCCTACGTCTCCAACACTTCTCACTGCCGAACCGCGGGAGAATTGGGAGCTGGACGAGATGCGTACTTGGTCAGAAACAGATATTCAACGCCTCCTCGATATTGCAGAGACCGCCCTTAGGGAATCTATATCTGCTATGAAACTAGAGGCTACCATTCTCCGAAAGGAGAGAGCTGTCGGAATGATACCTGCTATTCCAGGTATTAAGTTCGAGCGAGAGCAACTGGAAGAAGCTGTGCTTGCTGCACAAAAGACCTTGGAGCTTAGTGATATTGGCCGCAGGCTTCCGTTTTGCGCATTCAATGGTGGGAACGATGTATTCGTTGATATTGGGGATAAGAGGTTTGGTGTTCTGTGCTGTCAGAGGTTTTTTGGGAATGTTACCGGTAATCAAACCTTGCACATTGGTGGTAAGTACTGAAGACAGAAAGGATTTCTCTTATAGCTAGCAAGGGACTAATTTTTCCAGACCAGTTCTTATCGGCTGGCCACAATGACTTTAAGGCACGCATGGCTGGAACGACAGTGTAAGCGAAATACTCTCCCTTATATAGGAGACGACTACCTCGCTAACTATCCATAGATGGGTTGCGAGCCCGGCCGAGACAGTCAGTAGTCTCGACGAGTTATGGAACCTCCTCGAGTACGGCATACCCGAAGAATACAGCGAGTGATAAATTCAAGTCACCTTCACGTTTTATGATACCGACAGGTGCTACTTTTTTAATACTGCATGTTGGAAAGTGGAGATATGCGGTGTTTTATTTGTTAGGTTTTTGCCTTTATGCGACGTTTCTGCACCCTAAATGGGGACATTCTGGGAGTGGGGAATGGACGGACACTTTCTAGGATTGGTTTAGGAGATTCAGCTGTTTGCCGTATGGTTAGGCGTCATAATCCAGGCGAGTTTTAATGCTTTAAACTACCCCTCAGTGATGTTCAAGTGTTCGAGTTTCGATATGAGAAGACGAGTGATAATACATGAAAATGCGGATTGCAGCCAACCGCCGGTAGATACATGCAAAGGGAACATGTGAAATTCAAAAAGGGTATCTACATCGAATGACCTATTGGTATGTGCATTACAAATTCGCGGTTGAGTTTTTGAACCGCCAATTCATAGCAGTAAGAATGGTATAAATTGACCTAAGGCAAACGCAATTAGTAAGGGCGTCTTGTCACCTCACTAGAGTAAGCTTGTGCATACTTGATGTTGGGAGTCTCTACCCCAGCCTTCTCCGCAGCTCTCCAAATATTCCCACACAGAACCTCAGTCTCCATTTGAGCACCCTTTCGTGCATCCTGAAGCATGCTGGGCACGATCGGTGGGGCTTTAAGAGTCCAGCCAACATGATCTTTGATCAGAGAGTCAATCGGATCCATTTTGACGCCCAGTGCCTCTGCAGTGGTAACGATCTCCCGGAGTAAATTGATAACCAATTCCTTCGCCTGGGGTGAACTCTTGATGAACGACTGAGTATCCAGCCCTGTGACTGCGCAAATTGTGTTCCACGATCCGTTCCAGGCAACCTTACGCCAGCGCTCGCACCGGATATCTTTATGCACAGTGACTTGACACGATGATGCTCCAAGGACGTCGCCAAAGAACTGGATCTTCTCTTGCTCCTTCTCAGGGAGTGGGTGGTCCGGGCCAATTCGTAAATGGTTTACTTTGCCTTCCTGACGAATCTCACCTGGGGCTGGCTGCGAGATGGTGATGTAGAGCACCCCTGAAGCGATGGGGTTCTTGGGAAATGCGAGGTGATAAGGTTCTTCGATATTCATACCGTTCTGGATTATGATTATCGGGGTAGTCTCCGGCAGGGACGGGGACAGCCTCGCAAGCGGGGGCTTGCCGCCGACGAAGGCGTCCGGGTGGGATTTTGTCGTGTCTAGGACGTAGTCGTAGATGGAGGTGTCCTCGATTCCCTCCAGGGAGGAATAGACCTTTGTCGGTTGGAAGGTGTGGTTACCCCAGAGAACACTACGCAAGGTGAACCCTGCAGTTGAGACTGTGGGGTAATTGCTGCGACAGACGATTGTTGTGTGGACTTTTGCGAGTGGTGAGATGGAGAGGAGGTAGGAGTAGATGGCACCTACGGCTATTGGGAATTAGCAAATAGGGTATGAAACTAATTGGGGGTGGGGGATTGGAGGAAGCTGCAATGTACCTCCTCCGCCGAAAACGAGAACATGAATCTCCTTCTTTTTATCCATGTTGATCTTCTAAGCCAATGCTCGAGACTTGGATTGAAGGGAGGAGGGTAGGGGGAAAGGGGGTGTACAGAACAGTAGAGTACTGTAGCGGAGGAATGTTTGTGTTATACACGGGTGGCCGCGCACGTCTATCCTAGCGTGGTGCAGTTGGTGGAAGTAGGAGGTGGGGTAAAGGAGCCTCGGAATAGAACTCTGCTTATATATATGATACCTACCATAGATAGTAAAACCTACCGTACAAGTGGGGGCCTAGGTGAGTTGCCGTACCACCTACTAGAGGGACCCTGGAGCCTTCGGAGCCAAATAGTAAGCCAGGTTTGGATTATTAATTTTTCCCCCCTCCCCTCCTTCTCTAACCCACTAAACCCCTCCCTCTATTAACCTATTGGGTATAGTAACATTGCTGTATTATGTATACAAAATTTAACATTAGCCTGAACGAAACTGTTGAGTAAACAAAAAACCGCTAGGTTCAATTCTACGAGTGATCTTTTGTGAAGGCTCGGAGGTATTTCTCCAACGCCAAGCTCCCGGCTAAGTTGCTGTAAGCAAGAAGAAATTGGGTGGGGCGGATAGGTCGGAGAATTTTTGGAGGTTAACTTTCCTTTTTTTCTTTTTCTTTTTTTGTTTTTCCCCCGCAGCGGTCTTCTAGTTTTAGGTTCGCCATTCTGTTTTTACTCTTCACTCTTTTTACTGTAGTTGTACTACGGTTATACTTATATCCTTGAATTGAATTGGTGAATACGGTAGCCTGGTAAAAACTGCGAGATGGCGGCTAGGGAGAATGTCTCTGTGGGGATCATCGGGATGGGGGACATGGGGAAGATGTATGCTAGGGCGATTGCAGCAGCGGGGTGGAGGTTTGTTACACATTTTCTTTTCTTTCATTCCCTGTTAAGTTTGCTTCCTTCCTTCCTTCCCTCTCTTTCCCTTTCTCTCCTTTTGGGTAATGCTAAAACTAAGCTTGAAGTGTCAATGCTTGCGACCGGGAAGAAAAGTTCGAGGGCTTGAAGAAGGAGTTCTCCCGTATGTAATCCGACTTCCCCCGCAGATGACATGCCCGAGAGGGGAGTGGGGGGATAGCTAGCTAATCGAGGATCTGACGAGGAGGTGATTAGAGACTGAGAATATACACATCTATGCAAATGGCCATTTGGTTTCCCGAATTAGCGATTATATTATGTACTTTGTTGAAGCGGAGGTCCTTGATGCCGTTGTTGCGGCCTATGGACCTGGTACCCGCCCTTCTCTTAGAGAACAAAGGAGGGGAAGCTAATTTTTGATCACAGCAACAAAACTAGGCGCCATTGTCGGGGGTCAGACATCATGCAAAGCTCAGGAGGTCAAGATTTTTGAGAAATATGTCCCCCCCGATGTAGATATCGTGTCGTGTCACTCTTTACATGGCCCTACAGTTAATCCCGCTGGACAGCCCTTGGTTTGTTCTTCACCCGTCGCGGAGCCATGTACAGTCAATTGATGTGTTGTACTGTAACTTATAGGTTATCATAAGGCAAAGGGCGTCGGACGAAAGTTTCAAGCTTGTAGAGGATATTCTCTCCTGCTTTCGTTCCAAGCTGGTTTACTTAAGCGCAGAGGAGCACGACAGGATCACGGCAGACACGCAGGCAGTCACACATGCAGCGTTTCTCAGGTGTCTCCAAGTACTTTTCTGCATAGATGACGAACGATATCTAATGTGAAGTTTAGCATGGGAACTGCCTGGACGGCAAATAACCAATTTCCCTGGGAGGTAACTCGCTGGCAAGGTGGCATAGAAAACGTCAAGATAAACCTCACTTTAAGGATCTACAGCAACAAATGGCACGTGTATGCAGGTTTAGCGATTCTCAATCCTGCAGCCCAACGGCAGATACGGCAATATGCTACCTCGGCTACGGAGCTCTTCAAGCTGATCTTAGAAGGCAAGAAGGAAGAACTGTCTAGAAGGATACGCTCTGCTGGAGAATTCGTTTTTGGGAAGCACAAGGATGAGGAGCTGTTGTTACGGGATGACTTTCTGGACAAGTTCAGTCTCAGCGGCGTGCCTCTGCATGAGCGAAAGCCGAACAGCCACCTGAGTCTGCTGGCAATGGTGGATTGCTGGCACAAGTGCAATATCGTGCCATACGACCATATTATTTGCTCCACACCTGTGCGCCGTTTCCCCTCCGTTGTCTCACCCCTGCATACGTGGGGTCATCGCTTGTCGAGACTAATCTTTCATCCAATCATCGGAAAAACAGTTATTCCGGCTATGGCTTGGAGCAACGGAATATCTCTTCCGCCAGCCCGATCTTCTCGATGATTGCCTACGTTTCGCCATGGAGGACGACACCTTTCGTTCCGACGATCTAGAATTCACTTTTGCAGCCAGGGTAAGATAAGTGCCAGATCCAAAATCTCCATATTATAAACATATCCGTTACCGGCCCCCACTGAATCAAACTAAACTGAACCAAATCCTTATCACCTGATCACAATCATCACCATTCCTGCCCTGCACGATTATAGTGGAAATATAATAAGGCAAAACACTTCCAAATACAATCACTCACTAACGGGGTAAAATAAAATAGGGCTGGAGCGACACAGTGAGTTTCGGCGACTTCAATGCATATAAAGAGCGCTTCGAAAAGCCCCAAGAGTACTTTGCCCCGCGCTTCGAAGATGCGACGAAGGTGGGGAACCAGATGATTCGAACCATTCTTGAACGGACTGCGGATATGGAGAAGGCACGATCGAAGGAGTAATGGTATCGTTTTCGACAATAGCCATGGTCAGGTTTGGTCGCTATACTTTTGTCTTTTCTTCTGATTTGTGCTTGAATTGAATTCAATTGAGTGGAAAAGAAAAAAGAGAAACGTCAATACTGGTATCATATCGTATTGTATCATACACTGCTTTGTCCGCGATATGCCACGCTATGCAATGCAAACCCTGAAGATCCCCACGCGATTATAAAGTAAAAAGAGACACTCCCCCCCTCCATAAACCCAGGACATGTATGTAAATGCACCGGTAGTAGGCACATAGCATAGCCCACACACTGCAAAGAACAACAACCTACCCCAGCCCAACCCAATCCATAATCCATCAAAAACCATCAATCAATACCGGCAATCTACCGTAAGTCAAACCCTCAACGCCACTGTCCACCACCACCCCCCTGCGAATAATACCCCTCCGCATACCCTTGTCCTTGCCCTTGCCCTTGCCCTTGTCCTTGCCCCTGTCCTTGCCCTTGCCCTTGCCCCTGTCCTTGCGCGTACGAGTAGTAATACTGTTGATCATAGTGACCATCCGGCTGGTAGGCCGTAACTGTGGTTGCGTTGCCGCTGCTGCTGCTGGAAGGGTGTACCGGTACTTGTACTTGTACGGGTATGTAATGCGGTAAATGAGTGTTTACGTGTTCGGTTGAGGATTGGATCGTTTCCTATATATATACGAAAGTGTAGGTAGGGGGAAGGGGAAATATTTGTTGGTATTTTGTTTTTTTGTCTTGTTTTTTCCAAAAAAAAGGGGGAGAGGGGGTGGGGATGTGGGGTGGGGTTGAGGGTAGAGGGAGAGAGGTATTTGTGGGGGTATGATATGATATTAGGATACTAAGGCATTATGGGGGGAGGTGGCATTAAGGGTTTGGTAGATATATAATGTGATTTGAAAAGACCAGCAGATCAGATCGACACCAAACCAATTCCTATCATACTACTTCCACAAAGGAATGGAAAAGGAAAGGGTGAGAGGAAAGGAGAAAGGGAAGGGAAGGGAAGGGATTATGGTAAGAGGAGGGAAAAAAGAAAAAAGGATATTAAAGTCACCACCACCACCAATTACAAAACCCATATAAAACAAGATATGAAGAAAACCACCATCACCACCACCCCCACCATCACCACCTCTCCCCCTCCACCCCAAATGCAAATGTAGATTTATTAAGAAAAAGAAAAAGAAAAAGAATCAAGAAGAAGAAACACCCACCTCCCTCTTCCTCTCCTTCCAAAAATAAAACGCCAAATATCCTACGCCGATTACTCCCCCCACGACTGAATACGCGATTATAGCACTGGTGGGAGCATCCGCCCTTGGCAGTGACAGCCCAACCCCGCCATTGACGATACCAGCGACTATTACGAAGCGTCCGAGCCAGATGTGCCCGTAGCTCCAGATGCTCCGCTTCTGCGTCTTCAGGTACACATTGTGCTGGACTTGGCCGAGTGATGCTTGCAAAATCAGGAGGGCAATTATGATTGTGCCACAGTATTGGTGGGGTACTTCGTAATGCTGTATTATTTGTTATTGGCTATTGGTATCTTCGCCGGACCCGGCAGGAGGAGAGGGGAGGGGGAGGAGGCCTACAGAGTCGGACAACTCGCTTCGCCAAATACCCATTCCAAAGCCCACTACTGCTAATATAAAGCCTAGGATTTGCAGGCCGCGGTGGAGAGCGAATGCATTCGGTATACGGTTGTTTAGAAGGCGGATTAGTGCTGCACCGAAGGGGAAGATGAGGACGAAGACTACGCCCATTATGACACCTGTATATGTGCACCATGGTTTTCGATTATTATCTGATCCTCTCCTTTTTTCTTCTTTCTTCTGTTTGACGCTTTTAAAATGCAAGCAAACAGAGCGGATAAGCAAATTGGAAAGTGAAGTGGTGGAGGCTTTTCTCTTTTTGTATGTAACCCTTCAGGGAAAAGGAAGCTCGCCTTGGGTATCATACGACTAAAATGAATGAATGAATATGTGGTGACGATGAAAAGGGGACAATTGAGCCTCCGCCATCTTCGATATCAAGATTAGACACTATGAAATAAGGTTTGAAGAAATGTGCGACCGTGAGTGTGCAATCCAGGCACGGATGAGTATCGTACGGTAATCCTGCCATTCACGCGCCGAAATAAAAAAGAAATTCCAAAAAAAGACAAAAAAACAACCCAGACGCCTATCCTATAACAACCAAGAATAAATAGCATAACTCGCAAGACTGAATATCATACCATGCGCAATAAGAACCTTGTCGGCCTTCGACAGAGGCGACCCGGTACTCTTACTCGAACTTGAACCCGATCCGGAGGTGGCACTGGTCGAGTTGAGACTCGCAAATGGGTTCTGCGAACCACCCCCGGTGGCCTGTGTCAGGTCGAGGCCGTAAAAGCCGTTCTTGGCGTGCTTGTTGAGGGATTGGGATGGGGAGTTTGAGGTGACCTTCTGGTTGCCCACGGCCCAGATGAAGTTTTGGCTTGTCGAGTTCACGTCGAGGCTGCCGCCGTCCCAGGATCTGCAATTGCTACCTTTGGGGATGTTAGCGCATGAGTATAGGAAGGACGAAAAGGGGGGAAGAGAAGGGAAGGAACATTTGATGTTTCCGGTCATTAATCCATCCTGGACTCTGCTACCCCCAAGTAGTTCAAACTGGATTGTTGACTCGTATTTTGGTTCGAATTCGCCTCTAAACCATCCCGTCCTCGTTGTCAGCACCTAAATCCCCTCCTACCCCACGAAGAGTTGTAAAGATAGGTGCAAAAAACCCACTTCCCAAGTCTAGGCGAAACTGTGACGTTCCCACTCCCATCTTGATAAATGATAAAGATCAAAGCACCCTTCATTCCCGAGCCAATTCCTGTCCCGGCCCATCCCGCGCTCGTAGGTCCCTGAATCTGCACGTAGACATCCTGCCCAGAAGCTGGGATATTCCAGTTGGCCGCAAACTTCGAACCCTTGTTGGTGTAGCCTTGCACTGGCGATGAAGAGTCTTGCGCGTATGTGAGTGTCGCTGCAGTAGGGTAAAAACAGGTTTCGTTAGCACGCTTTCTTTCTATTTCTTCGTCTCTGTGCGTTGTCACGTTGCGGTTCAGGCAAACGGTAGGCAGGCAGGCAAGGTAAATTATAGAAGGAAAAGGGATAAACAAACCGGCAGAGATCACCGTCGTGGTAATCAAGCTTTTAAAAGAAACCATTTCCCCTAGCCCCCAATCTTCTTTGCGTGCGGTCGTATGTTATTACTATAGTCAGATGGATCGCGCGATGTATACCCGGCACAGTAATGCTTTCAACGGACCGGATGGATAAACAGACGGAAAAAACAGGCAGATATATAAAATATATAAAATGAAGGGAGGGGTCAAGTAACGTAGAAGGCAGGGACAATGCTTCATATATATATATATATATATATATCTGTTGGGAAAAAAAGGGGACCTTCTTATTTGCTCCGCTCACTTTTCTAACAAAGCACCATCCTTCCAAAAAGCAATCATAGCGGTGAACAACCAAACTAAACTCGACTAACTGGCGACTGTAAGTTAACCCTGCTCCCTCGCCTTTCCCCCTCCATCCCTTCCCCCAAAAACACACCGCAAGAAGGAAAAAGGAAAAAATAAAATAAACTGAGACATGGAATTACTTGTAGGAAGTGAAAAAAGTTACCAGGGGAGGAAAGAAACAAACTGAACCTGAACATAGTCTAAGCTGGGCAGTCAGCGCTAGATTTGTATTCTAGCCCTGTAAAACATGAAGAATAGCCACAATGAGTGATTGGTGGTTGTCCTACAGTAAAAGGGGTCTCGGATCTCAGAGTAAAAGGCTGTGTGTGTCCCTGATGACGCGGAAGGAATATTAGGGACTTTTGAGATTTCGCATCCAGTGTCAAATCCTAGCAATCTGGTTGGTCCGTAACCCCATTTGCCTCACATCCGGAGTCTTTTCGCAAAGTCTCTATTATTGGTTCCTGGGGTTGAGGCTGAGTAAGCCACAGCAGAAAAAACAAAAAGCCATACCGTAGGCTCTCTTTTGCCAGAAATGGAGCGTGGGACACCTTCAGGTGGGTTTGCCGAGCTTTCCGGGTCTAGGCTAGCGGCAGCGGGTGGGTTTGATAGGGAGATTGGGTTTTTTTTTTCTTCTTCCAAATTTCAGAGACGTCGAGGTTGATGGATTTGATATTATCATGATATTGGTATCGTACTGGGCTGATATCCAGCCTCAGCCCTCATTGGTGTCAATCTTAATGCACTGTACCGGAAGTTCGGGAAACCTTAACCCACAAATATGATGACAGCCATGCAGAAAAGCGGACCTCCTCAGCCACACAGCGCTTCATCATGCACAGTACAGTAACCTCCCCTCCCAGATCGGTGTGCATTTCATAATCATAACCCTCTTAGCAAAAACCAAGAAACGGGGAAGGAAAGAAAACCTCTCACAATTGCGATCTCAATCGCCTCACCTCGTACCGGTACTCGAGTATATGTCTGTCGATCACCTGAGAGATGTGAACAGGGCCAAGGAGGAAACAAAACCCCTTGGGGTTAACCCGTCTGTCTATCTGTGAGCACGCAATCCTTAATATCGTGCTCAATTCTACTCTTGAAGGAAGGAAGAATTGTAATTGATAAGCATAGTACGCAGTATGACACCGTAATACCAACCGGACCCAC
>Ga0307507_10002867_pt1 | contig 34851 bp, 6 predicted proteins | sample 7_EM_MG_FD_207223 | JGI IMG/M metagenome (GOLD analysis project Ga0307507, IMG submission 207223) | Populus trichocarpa ectomycorrhiza microbial communities from riparian zone in the Pacific Northwest, United States - 7_EM | ecosystem: Host-associated > Plants > Roots > Unclassified | place...
CTTAAAAACTACTAAACTATTTATTATGCAACTTTAATAGAAGCTATAGAGTATATATAAAAGCCTAAATCTAAATTATTAGAATTTATTATTTAGTGGTTGTTAAGATATTAAGGTGTGAATTTGCTGGTTTTTGGTGTAGCGATTGAGATGTCCTAGCGATTAAGCTGTCCACCACCCACCTAAGAGGTGGGTGGGCAAGGCGCAGCTACGCAGGCCACGGATATATAGGATATTAATAAATTACGTTTTACCTCGTATATATGCCGTAGTTCTTACTGTAAGTGTTAGCTTATTCTTTGATCCCTTAAAATGTCCTCTACTCCGCTTTTATACGGGTTATATTTTAGTAGCGGCGCTTACTTTTCGCCTGCGCTTTGGCTGCGAGGCTAAGGTGTTCCGCTTATAGTACTTATCTAGCAGTTGTTGATAATTCTTAAGTTCTGTCTTGTATTTCCATTTATTGTACTTATTTAGCTATTCTAGCTATTTAATAAGGTACTATGGTTGTCTAGTATAATTCTAATAGGTAATAATTGCTTCTACTTCCTAGCTACCTTCCTTGAGCTCTTCTACTAATAGGGGTTAAAACCTAGGGCGTGACTTATAAGGCTCTAGTAAGGAGACATAAAAGATTAGGTGGAGCTGTGCTATAGCAGGTGGGAGCTCTAGCTTATATGCTTACTGCCCTACGCGCTTTAGGATTTAGAACGGTCCTATAAACTTACTGTTAAGCTTCTTATGGGGACATTTCGTGTGGATGTTCTTGAAAGAGAGTAGGACTCATTTACTAACGGTAAAATGCTTGGCTAGATAGTGACGATTGTAGTATTTTACCTAAAGTTGTTGGGCGTGCATTATTAACGCTGCCGCTGCCTTACGTGTAAGGCGTAGGCGCTGTAGGTGCGTCTCTGTAAGTTTGATATTTATTAACTTGGACCTCTCCCCACCTTACTAGGCGTCTTGGACGCCGTCTGGGACTCTATCTAGGACGTTTAGTAGCTGGCCGTAGGCGAGCTTAATGGGGGAACGCTTTGTTATAGTATAGACCTTAGAGTTATAGGCAAAGGCTGCTTTGTTAAATAGGGAGGCCTAATTAGACTATTCCTAGTTCGTAAATATATGTAGGTATGCCTTAAGCTTTTGGTTTTGATGTTCCGTCTAACTATCTATCTGTGGGTGGAATGTGGTGTTGAGCTTACGTTAAACGCGTAGATGGTAGTATATAGTGCTCTAGTATTTGCTTGTAAATACGCTACCCTTATTAGAGACGATATTATCTGGAGGCCCTGTTTGCGTAAAGACTCTAAATAAGAGTTCTGTAAGTTGCGTAGCATTAATTGTCTTATGTACTGGATAGTAGCGCACTAGCTTTATGAAACGGTCTATAAGGATAAGGACGGGGTTGTACTCTATACTATTAGAAGTCTTGGACTTAGGGAGATCTATAATAAAGTTAAGTAAGTAATGTTGCTAGGCTTAGGTGGGGACCTAGAGAGGCTATAGTTCGCTATAGGGTTTATAACGGCGCGATTTATAGTGTTGGTAGGCATTGCAATTATCTAGGTATTTGTGAAGATCTTTAGTAAGGCTGTCCTAAGCGTACTTCCGCGCGATTACCTCGCAGGTATAGTTAAATCCATAGTAGCCACCTATAGGATTATTATAATTCCGCTTAAGGATCTCCTGTTATAGTAGTATATAATTTAGCACTTAGACCTTGTTGTTTTGCTTTAGGAGTCCTTAATTATTAAAGGTGTAGTTTTTATTATTAGTAGGAACCCGTCCCTGGGTTAACTAATTATATATAGAGTGTGTAAAGGCGTCCCTTTTTTATACCCCGCGAATAAAATTAACCAGTGACTTAGGGGGGTGTTCTATGAACGCCGTTTTGGCTAAGGCAGCTACTACTACCTTTTGCCGTGGTATGAGACTCTGCGTAAAGTTAGTGCTAGCGAAGTAATGTGCGATATGTAGGTGACTTGCTAGGTTATTACGGGGGACTGTTGCCTGGGCTAAGGGATCTTCCCTAGGGTTAAACGCTATTAGGCCAGTTAAGGAGGTCTTAAAGAGAATGGTAGGATACCCTAGTCTGCCGGCGCTATATTCGCGAGGGTCGCTTGTATGCTGCACGTATGCTACTTACTAGTTTGGTGTAGTAGCACTAGGGCCGCCTATAAGGCCTATAACCCGCAACTTTTCCTGTAATGTAGGTAGTATAGTATTAAGAACTGTCCTCTTGCTGCTATTTTTAAAGCCTTTGGCATAATTTAGGCGCCAGGATAGTATGTTAGCGGGATTTGCTTTACCTGGCTTATATTTAATCTTAAAATTGAACTTAGCCAGTTTTTTGGCATACTGGGCCTGGCGAGTAGATAAGCTCTTTGTGGTTATAAAGTACCTAAGATTGTTGTGATCGCAGAGCACGCGCGTTATATGTGCGGTGTGCTTAAGGTAGTGGCGCCATGTCTTAAAGTATTGTACTATAGCGAGTAGTTCCTTATTATGCGTATTATACCGCACTTTTAGGCTAGTAAGCTTCTAACTATAATAAGCAATTGGGTGCTAGTGGAGTTAATCTCCCTACCTAAAAGGCTACAGAAGTATACCGCTATAGGCGTAATTAGAAGCGTCAGTAATTACTATTAGGGGTAGATTAGGGTTGAAGTGGTAAAGTAGAGGAGCCTGTGTAAACGTAGTATATAGCTTATAAAACGCCTGCTAAGCGTTATTGGGCTAGGACTAGGGTTAATACTATTTAGTGGGCCCTTTCTTATACTTCTGCTTCTTTTTCTCCCTATCTAACGTCGGGTTGCGATGTGCCCGTGCAAGATATATATGTAGGGGGTATGTGGTATCTGAGTAGTTCCAGATAAATCGCCTATAGAAGTTGGTGAAGCTAAGGAAGACTTAGATGTCCCTATAGGACTTAGGCTTAGGCCATTCCTTAATAGCTTTTATATAGGTAGGATCTATTACAATACCATTAGGTGTAATAATAAAGCCTAGGAACTTAACGTTCTTAGTATAAAAGATGTATTTTGATAGTTTGGCGTATAGGCCCTAAGCGCGGAGCTGTTGTAGTACCTGCTTAACGTGTTTGATGTGCTTGTCCTTATTATTTAAGTAGATGAGAATATTATTAGGTAAACCACGTAGATAGTATCCACTAAGGTCCCTAGAGCTTTTTAAATATAGCTCTAGAAAGTTGTAGGGGCGTTAGTAAGACTAAAGGGCATTACTAGGTACTTAAAGTGACTATAGCGTGTCTTAAATGCGGTCTTCTATTTGTCTCCCTTTTTAATGCGAATCCTATAGTACGCATTATAAAGATCTAGCTTTGTGAATATCTTTACATGGCTAAGCCTATTAAAGAGTTTGCTGACTAGCGGTAGGGGGTACTAGTTTTTGATTGTGATCTTGTTTAGGCGTTTGTAGTTAATGTATAGCCGTATTATACCTTCTGCTTTCGGTATAAAGAGGATGGGCGCTTTAGTAGGTAACTTGCTGGGCTTAATTTAGCCCTTCTTAAGAGCACTTTCTAGGTACTCCTGTAAGATCTACAACTCTTTCTATGAGAGGTTGTAGATGAGCATCTATAGTGGTATCTTGCCTTCTTCTAAGTCGATTTTATGGTCGTACTTAGAGTTTTGAGGTAGTATATTTGCTAGCTTATTAGAGAAGATATTGATCTCCTCTTTATATATATCTGGCAGGCCAGGGTCTACGGAGGTTAAGGCGATTATTGTATAGTAGTGTGCTTCTGGGAGCTAGTAAAGAGAAGGGTGTAGCTGATATGCGTTTTGTAGGTGTGCTTGCACTAAGAGTATATACAGCTCTGCTGTAGTATACTTAATAGTTTTAGGGGTTTGATTACCTCCCCCCTAAGTTAAGGTAATTTGCGCTAGTACTAGAGGGTCTCTATGGGTACTCGCTGCTAGTGATGATAGGTCCTCTATTATGTTTATAACCGGTGTCTCTATGTCTGGAGGGTCTGTATGGGTACTTACTACTAGTAATAATAGGTCTTCTATTATGTTTGTGACTGGGGTAAAGAGGGAATCTTTTGGCTATAGTAAATAGACTGTTTCGCTAGCCTTAATGTCTACTAGGAGCGCATTAAGGGTGACTATTTGGAGGCGTTTAGGGTCCGAAGTACCCTAGATAAATTATCTAGATTAAAAGCTAATTAATAGATTTGCTTCCGTAAGCCAATCCCATCTAAGAACTATATTGTAACTATTAAATAAGCCACCCTAAAAGGTCTGGGGGCTAATGGTGTAAGGGGTACCCTGGGAGTTGCTAGTAGTAACTGTTAGATTATAAGTATCCCAGATTGTTATCTGGTTGCTATTAAGGAACTATGTAATAGGTTTACGTAAACGTAGTATATAGCTTATAGGTAGGTTAAACCTACGGACAACGTCTTAGTTAATGAGGTTGATTTGGCACCTATTATTATATAAGTAATGTAGGCGGACTTCACCCTGGGGCATATCTATTGTAATATGTACTATAATGCGTTTCTTCTCTCCCTCTATGTTAGGCCCTAGTTACAGTTAAGAGAGATGCACTACTAGGGCTTTGGGTTTTTTGAAAGCTGGCCTAACTTGTCTTTACTGGCTTGCTTTTAGTGTTCTTTACAGTGGTTACCTGTAGGTCTCTTTTAACTTGTGTGCGTAGTACTAGTATTTGGGGGGTCCCCTAAGCCCTCTGGCTTTTGGGTGTTTTCCCTAGATGTTTGCTTAAAGTGTCGCCCTTTTTGGGTTCTGTTCCCTGAACCTAACTCTATGGAGCCTGTACTGCGACCGCGCTTTGTACGCGATAATTTGCCGCTGCCGCTTATGCGGTCTTCCGCGAGCTTTGTGGTATTGAGCAATTACTCTACACAGCGGATTTTATTAAAGAGGTCCTTAGCGGTTCTTACCCATTAGGCAAAGTTCTGGCGGAAGAGCTCTGTTTATAGGTAGGCTAGGAGATGTAAGAACTAAAAGTCTACCTATTGCTTAGGATTGACAAAAGGGGTATATAAGAAGAGGTCCTCTAAGCTATATATATAGGCTAGGAAGACGTTGAACCTCTAGTTCTCTTTTATAACAGCTATATAGTACGTAGTAGCGTTGTTAAAGCGTCTTATTATAGGGTTCTTAATTTGGTCTTGGACTATAGTCTTAAACTTATCCTATAGTAAAGGACCTTTGTTTTTAGTGCCTAGCTAGTAATAAACTAGTTAGGCGATTGTCTTCTCTTTTATAAGACCTTTGATGGCCTAGCGCGTGCGTCGCTTATAGTTGTAGTCAGCGTTATTAACCTTAAATTGGTTCTTAACTGCGGCGATCTAGCGGTTGAAATGCTGTTAAGTAGTACCGCTAATATTGGGTGGTGACTTCTTGACTAGGGCGTTGAGATTTATTCGGCGTATACGTTTACTATGTGACTTATGCTCTTCACTAGAGAGGCAACGGGAGGGCTTTATTGAATTGATAATGCTTTGTAAGTTAGCTATTTTCTTAGGGGGTGTTCGGTTGCGGCTCCAGATTGAATCTGGAGGCTTCAGAACCGAGTTGATCTGAAGCCTCAATCTGATCTGGAGCTCCTCCAGATCGGCAACCGCGTCAAATTTGCACGCTTTACCGTATATAGTAGTTGAACTTGAGCTCTTGGCATTAGATTAATCTGGAGCTTTTTTTTCCAGGTTAATTGTTAAGTCGAATCTAGAGCTCTGCTCGTGCGCCCGTCCGATTGCCCACCATGCCCCCATCGCCACCACCCCTACCGACGACGGTATTACTGCAGCAACTGCAGGCCCTATACGATGTCCTCTTCTTAATTCTTGCTGTTGCCGTTCAGATCCAACCAGTCGGCGTTCGTACTCAACACACTAATATATAGCGGGGGACGTTATGGACAATATAATTGCTCTATAGCCACCCATAAAGGCTCTACAATTTGACAAGGATGCGGCTAGAGGTGTTTAGGAAGTTGCTTAAATGGCTTTAAATCAACAGCGGCTTAAAGGATATGAAGCTTCTATCAGCAGCAGAGAAGTTATTAATATTCCTGCTAATATTTTCTAATAATTAGTTATACCAATTGGTTTATAAGGAAACGCAGCACGCCCTATTAATAGTTAAGGAGTAGGCAATATGTACTTTAATATAGTCTTTTTGCTAGAGCTAATTTAGTATATAGAGCAGTATATATAGTTCTTCCTGGGCTTGTTAAATTATATAAGGAGCTCGTTAATCTGCCTAAAAATACTACGCCAGATAATATTGTGGATGACTTAAAGCAATATCCATTCTTCGCCGATTATATTGGAGCGTTTAACGGTACGCATCTACCAATTGCTATTAAAGGCGGGTATAAGCGGTAAGCTCCCTAGCGTGGTAGGAAAGATATATTAACGCAGAACGTTCTGGCTGCTATTGATTTTAATATAAACTTCGTGTACGTTCTGGCTGGATAGAAAGGCACCGCCTATAACTATAAAGTTATTAATTTAGCAAAGAAGAAAGGCTTTAAAGCTCCATAAGGTCAATATTATCTTGCTAACGCTGGTTACTCAAATACCTCTATAACGTTAGTACCATACTAAGGCGTTTGATATTACCTTCGTGAACAAGCTTAGGCGAATATAAAACCACAAAATATAAAGGAGCTATTTAATCTACATTATATAGGACTAAGAAATATCATTAAGCGTACCTTTGGAGTCTTTAAGGCACAATTTTAATACTTTAAGGCAGTAAGATAGAACTTCCCTCTGGCAACACAGGTTCTTTTAGTATATGCATTAACGGCGGTGCATAACTTCTTAAATATGTATAATCCGGATGATCTAGAAAGCTACGGCGTAGTAGAGGATGAGGAAATTAATAAGAAGGACGCGTAGATGGCAGAGGAAGAGAGCGAGGTTGCTATAAATTAAAGATAGGACAAAATTGCAGAGCTTATATAGAGAGGCTATTATTAGGCAATTAGAAGGCCTTTATAATATATATATATATAATCTATAAGTAAATTACTATATTAAATTATATACTAATACATTTTACTGCTATAGATTGCGCCTTAAAAGAGCTTCTTAATATAATTGCTTTAATTTTGCAAAGTATATTTATAATAAGTTTAGAATTTTATTAATTTGTATATAAAATCCTTATTAAAAAATAAATTTACTAATAGTAAAGTAATTATAAACGTAAAGTAAAAGTACTAATCTAAACTGTAAAACTTTAACCCTTAACGTCTTCCTTTTTTTTTATCTTTACTAAAGTTCTATCTATTAACCTCTTCCGTAACGCCCTAGATATAATTAAAAAGGTCCTTGTCGTTGATTCCGTCTTAAAGGCTTCTAGAATAAGCACTTGATCGTTAAGGTCCATATTGCCAAACTCGTTAAGGAACTCTACTAAGGCCTTTCTAGAGGCGGCTTTTGACCAAGAAGCTCTCGCGTAGCTCTGATCTCTTTTAATACCATCTCTACAGTCTTTCCTAGTAGGTTCTTTGTCCGTTGCCTCTAACGCTTTATATCTAGTTCGTTTAACCGGGCAGCTTATTTAGCAGCGCGTTTTCTTATAGCCAGTGAAGACTTTTGAGCAGGCGTTGACGAAGGCGTATAACTAGAAGGTGTAGTAGAGCGATTGTTTAAGGAAATATCACTAGCCGACAAAGCTAACTAACGCTGTTCTGTAGAAGATTAAGGTTCATTTTTATTAGCTACCTTATTGCCTTCCTTATTAGAAGACTCTTCCTCCTTACTCCTGCCGTCCTATGCGGTAGCAGCGCTTTCCTCCTCTATTAGTATAGGATCAATTGGCGGCCTATCTATTTAATTAAGAGCTTTATTAACTATAAGAGCGTGGTCGCCCATTGCAACTATACCTTAAAATAGCTTATCAAGGTCCTCTAGAAAAGGCGGCGGAGCGTCTTAAAACTTTACGGCGTTAGGATTAGCTTTAAAATATCTATTTATAACATCTTCAGAGGCAACTGGTATACCTTTATTATTATCCCACCCCTAGCTAGATTGACTATAGAGCTCCTTCCACGCCTTCTAATCCTTTTTGTAGCTATCGTGCTTACTTTTCAGCTGCTGTATAGTAATCGGATATCAAGTCTTTGCCTACGCGGCGTTTAGAGCTATCTGCCAGCCTTCCTTCTTATACGAGCTATCTGCGCGGAGCCCTTTCTAAACGGCCTCTACTAGGCCTTTAACTATAGCTTCTTCTATTTTATAAGTCCAGTTAATACGCTGCTTCTTTAGAGTTTCTTAGCGAGCTACGGGCTATATACGAAGGGGCGGAGGGCGCGAAGAACGCAGTGTATACGCATTAGTAGCAGGGGCAGAGGTAGCAGTTGTTGGCGACATAGTAATAAGACACTGAATAAGGAGCTGGTAATAATAGATCGGTAGCAGGTACGTTTTGGCAGAGGATTGATTAATATAGGCAGAAGACGTCGCTAATTTTAAGCCTTATCTAAGGCCTTTTTAGAACGGTCAACTGAACAGTCGGCTTCATTTCAGATTGAGCACGACTACTAGATTAAGCGCCACTAATTATCTACTAATTGACGCCGGTGAAAGCACGGATCAACGTCAGATTGAAAAAGCTCTAGATTGCAACCGAACACCCCCTTAGCCAGCTTGTCTAGCTCCTTTATGTTAGCAGTATTTGGTGGGATACTAGTAATTTTACTAAGCTCCTGTTAAGCCTAGGTATATAAGTTAAACTGGTCTCTAGTGTTTGCAGGTGGCTGATTGTTTTGAGGTTTAGAAGGTAGCTTAGATTCTACTAGTGTATTTCTAGCGGTTTTGTCTACACTAGATTCTAAGGCGTTTGGTAGTCGTATTGTTAGTGTATTACCGTTGGGTGTAGGCGTCGGTTTTCTTTTCGGAGGCATTGTGGAAAAATTGAACCGGCTATCCTTTTAAGGGGATTGGAAAGGATTCGAATATAAGATAAGGATATGGATAGGGAGCTTAATAATGGAATAATAGGGTATATTGTATATACAGACGAATCCTTAAGGGAAAAGGAGGAGTCTGTGTGCGAGGTAGGAAGGGTTTTCCCTAGGCACGTGCCCTGCATATGCCTTACAGGCGAGTTACCCTTAAGTCACTTTAGGGTCGCCTGTACCTTGCGGCTATATAACTATCTACTTAGGTTTTACCTGACAGGAAGTTAAATAACTTAAGTTTTTTTAGGTTTTACTAAGAAATTTCTTAGCGAGAGGGTAGAAAATTAAAGTTGTTTAATTTTTAGCTTAAATAACTTTTTAACTTCTTAATTTTTTTTAAAAATAACTATTTATTATTTTAAAGATAGTATTTATTTATATACAGATTAAATTTTATAATTTATTATAGTATAGTAGTGGAGAAAATTAAAGTTAAAAAGGGTAAGTTTTGGTGTGATTTTGGAAATGTCAGGAAACTAATGTCTAGGAATTGTAATATCCCACCCTAAAAGAAGACCTTCGTCTGTAATAACGTGTTAATGCGTTATACTTAGATACCAAAAAACTTACACTACTACGCCTAGGAAGGCCCTAATAATATCCTACTTTATAGGCTAGACTGTACTTAACCTGTACCCCCTAAAAAGAACCCTAGAATTAAAACTAAACTATATAATTCTAACAAACCCTAGAAAGCTAATAATGGCACCTAAAGCAAGCTCCTTTAAAAGACCTGCCTCTACTTAAGAGGAATATGTGTTGGTTACACAAGGGGATATCACGTAGCTACAGTTCGTAGATAGTATAATGGTTGTTCTTCTTCTTTTTAATAGGAATAAGGAAAGGGGTGAGGAACTTAAGGTTCCTCACTACGCTAGGGCCATGTTAGTACGTAACGGCAATATACCTAGCGTGACGGCAGCTTGCCTCATTCCTAACACTGGCAACTCTTCTTTTTGTGGTTGCTATCTATATATAGACAAACAGACAGGATGCGATAATACTAGACAGTGTATAACAATACTAAACAATATGCGATAATACTAAACAATATGCGACAATACTAAATAATATACGGCAATACCAAACAATATGCGATAATATACGACAATACAGTAGTTAGCAGATAACGCAAAGACGGGTAGGCCGCTAAGGCGCTAGTAGTAAGCGAGCTAATAGCAATTTTCTATCCTAGGGATGGAAAATCCTGATTAGCTAGTTTAAGTTAGGGTCTATAGAATGTTATACTCCTACTCCCTTTTAACCCAACCTTTAACTTATATATGTAGAGTGTTTGTGTTAATAAACGTTTCTAAAGCCTTGTTTGGGTTTGCCTTTGTTATTACGTCTGCTAGGTTATCTTAACCGTTAATCTATTAAATCTTAAAGAGTTCTTGCTGTTTGTAGGATTAACGAAGTGCTATAATATCGATTATAAGGCGCTTCTCCTTTGTAGTACTAAGCTTAACCAAGCACTTATAGAGGGAGTATGAATCGGTGCATATGATTATAGGGATAATAGGAAGTTTAAGTTAATCTATAATTATCTTTAGGGTAGTTCCAATTGCAATTGCTATATTAACTCCGCTAACCATTCTATATATCTCTGACGCCAAAACACTTTGGGTAACACGCTTGCTCTTAGTTAAGCTCTAATAGATAAGGTTGCTATAGATTATAAAGTTATTCTCTCTAGTAAACTTGTTTATAATAATGATTTTATATCCTAGCTGGGAGCTAAAATCTTTATTATTTACGAACAATCTATTAACAAATATAAAGAGCTTAGCGGTGGGAAGATTAATAGGCATATAGTATAGGCCCCAGTTAAGATGGTTTATTTGCTAGAAAAGGCGTTTATTTAAGGCAAGAATGTTGTCCTTAGTTAGTTCCTGGTGTTGGGTGGCAATAGAGAGATCAAATAAAGTCTTAGGTTGATAGATAGAAGTAATATAAGCTCTATGAGCGCGTTGCTCTACATATCCTTGCTTTGGAGAATTAGTGTTAATAACATTAATCTTCTTACCTTAACCCTTTTGGCGTAGAGCAATAGAATCCTTATTTAGGGAGAGGATGCATCTATTAAAAAGTAATAGTGTTGTTAAACTAAGCTTTTCCTTTAGCTTTGCTATAAGATTTGCCTTTACTAGCTCGTCTTCTTTAAGAGCTAAGAATTGGTCGTCTTCTAAGATAATTGTATTATTAGTTTATATACCAACGATTCCAAATGGAGTTCCTGTAGTTGTGATAAGGAAGTAGGGATTAAATATAGAAGTAGTTATTAAAAGCTTCTCTTTATAGTGCTTGCTGTAGGTAGCCCACTAGTAAGTTCCTACCTCTGCGATCCTATATAATGGCTTAAGCACAACCATAATTGTATCTTTAGGATACTGGTGGCGAATTTACTCTAAAAGGTATGCTAATATTAAGCGCTAAAGGTGCGTCTCTGATTGGGTATAGGCTTAAGTAATATCTTATAAATAAACCGCTATTCTATTCTTTATTAAGGAGGGAGCTAGCGTAATAATAACTTACTAACTAGCTTGTTGAATTGTAGGAGACTATATAAGAATTACCTCCTTACCATTGTTATTGTAGCCTTAGATAACAAGCCTTAATTTCTTAAATAGGGCGTCGGTAGCTTTACCCTTAATTTTATTAACTATTCTTAACTTAAAGATGCGAACTCCATTAAACTTAGTAGGGTTATACTTCTCAAATTTAAAGACTCCTCTTGTAATAAGACCCTTGATCTCCTACTTATTAGATACTTAGAAAGGAGCTCCTAAAGTTATAATATAACCTTCCTTTTAGAGCTGTTTTGCGAGTTTGAAGTTATCCTTCTCCTTAGCTATTATAAAGGCCATTAATAACTTGACTCCATTTTTGATAGCAGCAATAAATTACTCTTTAAAATTAATAAGATGTTGGCAATTTTGTGATCCCTTTAGGCAACCTCTACTGTGTTATAGTTGTGGCGCATCTACTAATATTATATTAGGATTGTAGTCGCCTTCTAGAGCACGTTAATTATAGTTCTCCTCTAAGGCATCTTCTGGGGCATTCTATAAAGGCTTGGAACTGTTATCTTTATAGTAAGGCTTAATAACAGTTAAACGGAATTAAGTGGGTCTATAAGGTATTTAAATAGTGCAAGTCTAGCCATTAATTATAATAAGTTAATGTAGGCCTGACTATCCTCCCTTTTTACGCCATACGCGTACCTTAGACTGGAGTGGCAGATTGAGCGTAGTTAAGGTATTTAGGCCATTTCTCATTCCTAGTGCGTCGTTAACTTGGCGTATAGCGTAAAGACGTCATACCTCCTTTATTGCCTTACGAATAGCCTCAGCTCGTTACATAACAGAGGGAGATAGTGGAGAATCGTTAGTTATTTAAGGGTAGGCGCCAAAGACTAGCAACGTAGGTATGAGTCCATCCGGGCTAGCAGAATCGTTAATAGCTTTAATAGCTATTTATAAGGTAAGTTCTTTACTAACGTCCTCTAGTTCTAAAGAGATAATCTTATATACGCGGCGTAATAGTATATAATATCGCTTTACTTTTCTAATACTATTATGTGCCTTAATAGGGACTTCCTTAACCTTAATTGCCATTGCCTTTATCTATTGTTGAAACTCTATAGATAAGAAGTTCTTTCCTATATTATAGATAATTTAATTAGGGGGTCCTAGGTAGATATTAATCTAGTATAACTAAAGGGTATCCTATGCGTTCCTAGCTAACATATCCTTTAAGAATTGTGCGGCTTAGAAGGAGGTTAAGAAGTTAATAACTTAAAGTACTAGCTTGCCGCTAAGATACATAACGTCGACGATGATATAAAAGTTAAAGTTATAGTTATCTTTAAGGGTAAACTTGAATCGGCTAGGGGACTTCTGGTTTATTTGGTAGTAATAGTAGTACTTTATAAGATGCTTAATTGCCTTAACCTTAACTTTATAGCCTACTTGCTGAAGAACCCTAAGCAATTAATAAACGGATAGGTAGCCAAAACGACGGTGTAGTTAGCGTAATTCTGACTTAGTTAAGTGGCTTTAAGCAACACTCTTTTCTAGTTAATAAAGGAGCAACTAGGGGTGACCCTACTTGCGTATAATAGGCACCCAATTATCTCCCTAAATAAGTATATTTTTAAGGTTGTTAAGCCTAACGCCTAACTTATCTATATCTTTAATGCAAAATAGAAACGGAGTGTTTGTAGGAATAATATGGAAAGTAATATATCCTAAGGGGGTTTAGACCCTAATTGTGCTGAGAGAGATTATAGTACCTTTACTAAAGTGAATTGTATGTTGGCCTGCCGTTGATTGGTTAATCTAAATAGAGCTATTAAGCTACTAAAGGGCTTGAACTTGAGGTTCTCCTACTGTAGATACTCCTGCGGCTCTAGTATCCGGCATAATACCATAGAAGACATTTGCTGAGTATCTATTATTAAAGGAAAACGCGGAGCTCTTCTTTAGCTCGTTAAAGATATCTGACTTCGTAATAAAATGGAGTATAGATTAGTTATTAAGAACACCAACAGTTTGTGTGCTATTTACCTTACCATACTTAGTAAAGTATTGGTTAGGAGAGTAGTCCTTAATTTCTATATCTATAAGGAGCTGTTTGACCTTATTAACCTTACCCTTAAGGTCTTTTACGCCTTTGTATTAAACCAGGAAGCTTTGGAAGTAGGCTATAGTGACCTTGTAATTTCCGACGTTTCTTATACTCTGACGGAACTTATTATATGCCTCTTTTCGCTTATTAAGGGAGTGTCTAGTTAACTAGCACTTTAGCTTCTTATAAACGTAGCACTTCTTCTAGTAATTACTTTGAAATGAACCTCTATAAGGACCTCCACGGTTGCTTTATAGTTAATGTTAATTGTACCCTCTTTTGTATTCCCTACCACGGCTACTATATGTTTGATTAGTCTAGTTGTGATCGTGTTAGTCGGGAATACTTGTTTAGGTAGGGTTTTTGGTATAGAGCTGTTGAGATTCTTGTGTTCGCATCACAGTACCTATGGCGGAGCGTAGCTTAGTATATACTCCTTTAAACGTATCTATAGGTTTGTATAGCGCCAAGTTATACTTAGGAACGCTATGGCATGCTAAGATAACCTGGTCCCTTAGGCTATTTTTGTTTTGGTAGGTTTTAGTAAGGCTATATTAGATTTTCTAGAGTTTATTAAAGAGTAGTTAAAGGCACTCTAAATAAATCTTTGTTGGGTTGGAAGTAATAACTCTCTAGAACGTAGTCTCTTGCTATTTAGATATATAAAGTTGGCGATTCTTATTAGTCTTAAAGTGGGCTCTAGTAAGCTAAAGCATTATATTAAAGCTATAGTTTTTACCCATAATATGGTTATAATAGAATATTACTGCCTGTCCCTTTAATATAACAGAGAAAGTGTAATGGTACTAGTGGCGTTGAATTCTAATCTTATTGCAACAGTTATAAAAGACCTATAGTTTTACTTTAAGTATGTTGTATAGTTCTCCTCTAAACTTCTTCTCTTTGTCCAAATATACCTTTATCAGATTCGTGACTTCTTGTAGTAAAGGCTTACTAGTTAGCTGGAGTGGAGGAGGTAGAGGCGGAGCAACTCTAAGTAGGAGGGCACTTCTAGGTAGAAAAGTAGCTTTAGGTGGGGGGTTAGTGTTCTAGGGGTTTTAATATAAATTAAAGTTGCCTTCTAAAGAATATGGGTTGTTTTTAGGTTTCTATAGTTAACGTATAATCTTAGCTTCTATCTATATTGGTTCTTCTATACTAGTAATAACGGCCTAAATATTACTAGTAATTGGGTTACTGTTCTTAGTAATATATACCCCATTTCTATAGAGGAAGTCTTAAAAATCCCAAACAATATTAACGTTGCTAAGTGCCTAGGTATTAGCAGTCCATCCCATAAAATCCTCCCTAAAATACTCCTATAGTTATAAATTGGCGTAGCATCTATTTTGGTAGAATATAATATGGTGTAGGAGAAAGCTGTTAACTTGTTTTATGGTACAAGTTGTTATATTAAAGGCGAATTCGTCCTAATCTTTATTAATAAGTTTCGCGTGCTTAGCTACCCCTAGTGGTAAGGAGTCTTTCCAGTTATTTAAAGTAGGCGTAGCCATATTTTTGGAGGGAGGGAAGTGTTATTAGTATAGGGATTGTCGTTTGGTACGTGTTCGTAATGTATATTTGTTATTTAGTACGCGTTTATAACAAGAATTTGCGATTATAGGGCTTAGGACTAGTTCTAGCCTTGAATCGCGAAGACTCGTAAAGTGTGTTGTTCTGCGTAATGGACGCAAGAATCCGTAATCTTAGAAAGGCTTAGGACTAGTTCTGGCCTTTTAGATTCTTAGATTTGTGGAAGAGTTCTATTTAAGGTTTAGAACCAGTTTTGACCTTAAAAGACAGCTTCCTCTAGCATAAGTAGCACTAGTATAGTGGCTCGTCTCTTCTTAGTGATACCTAGCTGTTCTATAGTATAACAGTGAAGTTAACTACTGATCAGTGTTGGTTATATAAGGGGATATCACGTAGCTACGGTTCATAGATAGTATGATAGTTGTTCTTCTTCTTTTTAATAGGAATAAGGAAAGGGGTAAGAAACTTAAGGTTCCTCACCACGCTAGGGCCACGTCAGCACGTGACGGCAACATACCTGGCGTAATAGCAGCTTGCCTCATTCCCGACAATATGAGATCTAGTTGGGATTAAAAATTAAAGATAATAATAACGCTCTAGATATGCGTAAGCAGATTTATAACCTTGCGGCTAGATAGATAGCCAATTGCCTTATAGCTGAGGCTATATAAGAGACTCTAGATAAGATCTTAAAGAGCCTTATAGCCTTATAAGACAGCTTAGTTTCCCCTACTAGAAGCCCTAGTTAACCCATTTACTCTATTAAATATAACACCCTAGGTAGTACGGATATAATAGAGAAATAATTAAAATCTGTTAAGCTTCTTGACCCTTAACCGCTGTTTAATGGGATAGACCCTACTTTTAAGAATTAGAGGATCTAAGTATAAGGAAAGCTCTGTATTAATTATAACTATTATCCCTCTAAGGAAGCTAAAATGCTTTATTTCTTTAGTTAAACTATTAGGGACGCCTAATAATACCTCTAGGCTAAGTTTAAAGATAAGTTACCTATTTAGTTTATATCTGTTAATAAGATAATACAGCACCTATTTGCTATCTATATTAATCTAAATAAAGTACGGGATGCCTGTTATGATTATAACCGCCTAATAATAAAATTAAACTAAACCTTTGCTAAGTTTTAGACTTAATTCTTACACCTAGTAGGTGAAGGCTAGGTTCCCCTTAAGAACTACTGTTTAGACCTATATAATAAGCTAACAGTCTGGCTATAAGAGAAGATTGTGGTAGCCTTAAATAAGCTACTAACCTACTAAAGACTTGTAGCCTAATGTTTATTACTAGATTCAGAACTAAAATAAATTAATGCTTGTTCTAATTAACTAAAGTGGCCCTATAGCAACTGGAACTTACCTACTACTCTAATAGGAGCTGATGTTGGAAGATAAACTATAACCGCGCTTATACTAAAAGCGGTTATAACTGCCTACCTATAAGCCTTACCTAACCCGCTATATACTATACCTTTAGCTAATACTTGTTATAATACCCTAATTAACTCTACTATAGTTATGTGCTTTAATTGCGGAAAGGATAGTTACTTTGCTATATCCTACCTAGAGCTAAAGGATATGGATAATATTAAGGAAATAGAGGAAGAAAAAACGTCTAATAAGTTAGGAAAAGAAGAACCCTAGGGAAAAACTCCCCCCTAGGGTATCCTATTAATCTTAAAGAGATTAATTTAAGTTAGCTAATAGGTAGAAAACACTTTACGGTTCTATATATAGTATCTTAAAATAGATATAGAGTTAATATAACTGCCCTTGTTAATACTAAAGCAAATAGCTTTGCCTTTATAAATACTGCTTATGTAAATAACGTTGCTAAGTTCTTAAATGTAAATACCACCTAACTAGAGAAGCCTGTTTAAGTAAAAGGCTATAACGGCTAAGCTGGTAAGCTGGTTACCTATGCCTTAAAGCTGTATATCTCTATTAATAGATAATGCTAGTATAGTATCCCCTTTTATATCCTGGACCTAGGGTCCTATAATATAATCCTTAGCCAAAAATAGATGTCCTACTTTAATATTTGGCTAAACGTGTAATAAAGATAGTTTATCTAGCTAGAGAATAGACCGAAACTACCCTCCTTTATTAGAGAAATTTAAACTAACCGTAAGATATTAGCAGCGAAGGCTGACCCTATCTATTAATAGGATATTAGAGATCGCGACCTAGCCTTTACCTAAGAGGATGCTTGCTGCGAAGCCAGTAGGAGCTCTATACTAATAAGGATACTCCCCTAAAGCACTACAGTTAAAAAGGACTCTACTTATAGAAGTGGAATGGATAGTAATATAAACGACTTCTAAATTGCGAAGATCCGGCCAATATAGAAGAGGACGTACTAGCAGGATATAAAGGATAGTCTTTAGAAGATGTAATAAGAGCTAAAGGGAGTAAGGGCTATGCTAATATACCAGAAGCCCCTAAGGCTATGGACACCCCTACTATTATATAACACCCCTATAGTAGATATCACGGTAATTAGCGCTATAGGTTTCCACTTTAATATATATTAGAAGGATAATAAGGTTTTTACTACTAGCTTATATAAAATTAACTAGATTATTGCTAAGAGGGAAAAAAGGCCAGTAGAGGAAACTAATAAGGAGCTAATTAAGCGCCTCCTCCCTATATACCTCTTATACTATAGAGACGCGTTTTTAAAAGCAGCTTTGGATATACTGCCCCCTACTAAACCTATAATTATAAGATTTAACTAAAGGCCAATAACTCTTTAGGCTATAGCCCCCTTTACTAGCAAACTATAGAGAAACTAAAAGCAACTAAGTAGTACTTAATTAACAACCTCTATAAGGGGTTTATTAAGCTAAGTTAGGCCCCTTTTACTTCCCCTATTCTATTTGTAAAGAAACCTAATAAAAGCCTTTATTTCTGCATTGACTATTAAAAATTAAACGCCATTACTTAGAAAAATTGTTACCCTCTTCCCCTAATTAATAAGACCCTTGCATATTTAAGCTAAGCCAAAATCTTTATTAAGCTTAATGTCCGCCAAGCTTTTTACCAAATAAGGATGGACCCTATTTTAGAAGATTTAACGATATTCTGCACCTGCTGCGGTTTTTATAAATATAAAGTCCTTCCCTTTAGACTAATAAATGGACTAGCTACGTACCAATGGTATATAAATAATGTTCTTTTTAACTACCTTAATAAATTCTATATAGCGTACCTGGACGACATTCTTATATACTTAGATAATGAACTTAAGTACTAAGTTTACGTTAAGAAGGTCCTAGAGAGGCTACGGAATATAGGCCTATAAGTTAATATTAAGAAATATAAATTTAGAGTAAAACAAATAAAGTACCTTGGGTTTATTGTTAGTATAGAAGGAATTAAAGTTAACCCTAAGAAGGTTAAGGCGGTCTGTAACTAGAAACCCCTTTATAGTATAAAAGGCATCTAGTCCTTTCTCAGCTTTTATAACTTCTACTATTAGTTTATCCGTAACTATAGGGTTGTGGCTAAACCTCTTATACAACTAACTAAGAATAACACGCCTTTTATTTTTAATAATAATTATATAGAAGCTTTTAAGGAGTTAAAGAGCTGACTTACCTCCTCCCTAATTCTCCATTACTATAACCCAGACCTTAAATTAATACTAGAAATAGACGCCTCCAACAAAGTAGTAGTGGGGGTTCTCTTATAGCTACACCTAGATGGCAAGTAGTACCCCATTATATTTTTCTTAAAGATAATAGCCCTAGCTAAGTATAACTACAAGATGTATAATAAGGAAATGCTAGCTATTATATAATCTTTATCTTAGTGGCATATAGAGCTTAAAAGCATAGACTTCCGGATTAAAGTCTACACTAATTATAAAGCCCTTAAGTATTTTATAACAACAAAGCAGCTTACTAGTTAATAGGCCTAGTAGGCTAAAATACTCTCTTAATTCTTCTTTATAATTATATACCGCCCTAATAGCAAAATTTTAAAGCTAATGCCCTTACCTAAAGAGAACAGGATATGGAACCATAGGATAAGCTAAAGGCTTAGCACTGGATACGTGCCCTTCTCCGTCCTAAATAGCTTAACCTATATATCCTTAAGGAACTAAACTCTAAATAGAATAAGCTGGCGCCTATAGAAGGAGAGATCCTAGATAAACTAATGGGACTAATTAACTATATCTTAATCGCGAACCGCATAGCTAAATCCCTAAAAGCCCTCCGTGACTAAGCTATAAGAGATAACCCTAATTTAGAAATAGAAGATGGACTGCTCTTATATTAAAAACGGCTTATAGTTCTAGATGTTAATAACCTATAAACGGAGCTAATACGTAAAGCCCACTATTAAGTCTCTATGGCGCACCCTAGTTAAGACAAAACCTACTAACTACTAGCACCTCGCTACTACTGGTAAGGACTCCTATCCGATATAGAACGATTTATTAGAAATTATTATACTTATAAACAGGTAGATACCCCTAGGGATTAAACCCCTAGATAGTTATAACTACTACCAGTTTTTAAACACCCTTAGCAGTATATTATAATAGACTTTAAATTATTCCTAAAAGATAAATATGGCCATAATATAGCCTTTATAGTAGTTAACCGACTAAGTAAGCAAGCCATTTCCCTCCCTTACTTTAAGACTATAACTATAAAGGATATAGCCCGCATATATGTTAACAACATTTACCAGATCTATAGCGCTCTTAAGTTAATTATCTCTAACTATAGACTCTAGTTTATATTGGACTTCTAGAACGAATTCTACTGTATTTTTGGAATTAAGATTAAGCTCTCTACCGCATTCTACCCTTAGACTAATAGCTAAACCAAGATTATAAACTAGTATCTTAACTAGCGACTTCGCCCCTTTATTAACTACTACTAGGACAACTAGTTGGAACTACTGCCTATAATAGACTATGTACAGCTTACGCTCTCTTATAATAGTATAGGAATGTTGCTATTTAAGCTACTCTATAGATATAAGCTATAAACATCCTTTAATTAGGATAGACCTATAGGACCTATAACGGCCTATAAACGCCTTAGCTATAAAGAGGCCTAGGCGTTCGCTAAAAGAATGTACAGAGCTTAGGAGACTGCCTAAGCAATTATAAAAAGGGCATAAGAGAAGAAAGAGGCTAACGTAAACCAATATTGCCGCAAGATAGACTTCTAAGTAGGAGATAGAGTATAGGTGTTAATAAAAAACTAGAAAACCTAGAGGCCGAGCTATAAGCTAGACCACTAAATGGCTAGCCCCTATAAAATCCTTAAGGAGGAAGGGTATTCTTTTAAAGCTAAGTTACCCAAGTTAATAAAGATCCACCCTATCTTCTCTCTAAACTAACTGTAGAAGGCCGCGGACGACCTATTACCTAAATAGTACAACAACCCCCCACCACCAATTTAGATTGCAAAGGATAAGGAATAGGAAGTTAAAGAGATCTTAGTAGTTAAGAAAGACCGCGGTACCCTAAAATACCGTACGAGCTAGTTAGGTTATGATAAAGATCTAAAATGGTACCCTGCATCTAATTTTAAGTACTCTCCCTATAAGCTATAGGACTTCCACCTAGCCTACCCTAACCTCCCTAGACCACTATACCAATTAGAAAGTTGGATTAAATGCTAGGAAGAAGGGGTAGATAACTATAATAATTTAGATAATAATAAGGAGCTTAGACAACGACTAAGGGCAGGCTTTTTTAGGAGGAGGGGGGGGGGGGGGGGGGGGGTGATATAATGGTGCTAGGGCACGCCACTTGCTATACTTAGTAGACCTTAACTCCTGCCAACCAATTAGGATTTTCTATCCCTAGGATAGAAAATTGCTATTAGCTCGCTTACTACTAGCGCCTTAATAACCCCTTTATATCTTACTAGTCTCTAACAGACTTCTTCTTCTCCTTAGCTTAGTATTCTTATATGGTAGCAATCTACAAGCTTTAGTTTAGAAGTATTTATATAAGCCTATTACACTACCTTAGGAGGCACTAGAATGGCAGCTAGTAGAGGACCATTACTAAAACTAGATAATTGTTGCTAGAACTAGACAACTATTACTAGAACTAAACAACTGTTACTAGAACTAGATAACCGTCCTAGAGCTAAATAACCGTTACTAGAACTAAACAACTATTACTAAAACTAGATAATAACCTTTTAAATAACCAGCTAGCGAATACTATAAATAATTTAATTAATTAATTAATTGAATTAAACTAGAGCTTTAATATTGGCCCATTACCAAATTAAATTAAGGCCCCCTAGAAAGGCACCCTAGACAACTACCGTTTAAATATATAGCTAGCGAATGGCTGTAGAGAGTGATCTAAATTAATTAAAGCCTTTGATCGGGCCGATCTCTCCCCTAAATTAAATTAGATACTAATATAGGCAAATAGGCAGGCAGGTAGGCAGGTAGGTAGGTAGGTAGGTAGGTAGGTAGGTAGGTAGGTAGGTAGGAGACGACTATTACTAAAACAAGATAACCGTTGCTAGAACTAGATAACAACCGTTTAAACAACTAGCTAGTAAACACCACAAATAATTTAATTAATTAATTAATCGAATTAAACCAGAGCTTTAATATTGGCCTATTACCGAATTAAATTAAGGCCTCCTAGGGAGGCACCCTAGATAACTGCCGTTTAAATATATAGCCAGCAAACGGCTATAGAGAACGATTTGAATTAATTAGAGCCTTTAATTAGGCCAACTCCTCCCCTAAATTAAACTAGACGCTAATATAGGTAGGTAGGCAGGTAGGTAGGTAGGTAGGTAGGTAGGTAGGTAGGTAGGTAGGTAGGTAGGCACTAGGTCTAGTTAGGAAATTAGTACACAGCTAGTAAATTATTAGGAATACCGCCAATTGATGGTTTAAAGCCTCTATAAGAGCCTTACCCCTTATCTCCTTAATTAATTGCGACGCAGGTAGTAGGTAGGAAGGATTTAGATTATTTAGATTCCTTAAAGTATCCTATATATAGAATAGGGTCTAAAATTAAACTAGTTTTTATATTTATTAGCTAGCTGTAAATATAAGAGTATTAATATACCTTATTTTTAAATTTAATTTAAATTATTGTTCTAATTGTCCTAATTGTCCTAATAGTTTTAAAGGTCCTAATGGTCCTAAAGGTTCTAAAGGTCCTAATGGTCCTAAAGATCCTAAAGGTCCTAAAGGTCTATATAGTCCGTATAATTTAGGCGACCTTTTAATAGGTTTCTAATAGAAAGCTAAGTGTAAGTGTCTTTTAGAGCTCCTAATAGCCCTAATAGGAGCTATTAGGAGGCATGAACATTTTCCTAATGTTATAATAGTATAGGAATGTTACTATTTAAGTTACTCTATAGATATAAGCTATAAATATCCTTTAATTAGGATAGACCTATAGGACCTATAACGGCCTAAAACGCCTTAGCTATAAAGAGGCCTAAATATTTATAAAGAGAATACACGGAGCCTAGAAGGCTACTTAAGCAATTATAAAAAGGATATAAGAGAAGAAAGAGTCTAATGTAAATTAATACTGTTATAAGATAGACTTCTAAGTAAGAGATAAGGTATAGGTGTTAATAAAGAACTAAAAGACCTAGAGGCCGAGCTATAAGCTAGAATACTAAATAGCTAGTGTTATAGGACACCTCTATAATACCTTATATATATCCACCTATTTCCACTAACGCAGTAAGAAGAGACTGACCGCGAAATGGCAATTTAATGGCAATCTATGGCAGTCTAACGGCAATCTAACGGCAATCTGCCGCATTCTGCTATATTCTGCCAAGTCTACTAAATCTTACTAAGTTCTACTAGGACCACTACTTAAATCCTATTCTACTCCGTATATATATTAACTAAGCAACTAAATTTATAATATATACCCTTTCTCCCTGTTTCCTTACCTTTTCTCCTTATACAATGTCTTAACTTTATTATGCAGTTTATATATATAGCTTAATAATATCTACTTCGCTATATTTTATTACCGCTTATACTTACTCCGTAACACTACGTTACGTTAACCTTATATACTACCCTCTAAAATACAGAACAACCTTAAAGCCCCTATAATAGCCGCCAGCATTATATCTATACTCTAAGAATAATTAGCAGAGATATAGAAGTCCTTTATAGACACCTTTATATAGAACTAAGCCACTTTAACTTAATAATAAGCCAAATAAGAAGTATAATATTTATAAATAATTAAGGACCTCTAAGAAGAAGTCCGCACCCTTAAGATGCCTATACTAGGGTCTTAAGACTAAACGCCTTCTCTAAAGACGAATATATGGGATAAGAGTCCTAAACCTATAGTAGCTATTTACCCTAAACCGACTACTGTACTGTAATAATCTAAACAACTACTAGACCCTTTAATATTTACTAGTAAATAATAGGAACTCTAATTATTTCTAAACTAGCTTAAAAATAAGCTAACTAACCACTACCTAACTAAAGCCAACTGACTCTGCTATGCCCTAAGTTGACTAAAAGGAGATGTAGCTAACCTTATTAAACCCCTTTAACTAAACTTAGTATAAAGTCTGGTTATACTACTTAAAGCTATATATGGTAACCTAAACTACTAAGCTACCGCCTAGAGGAAGATAAACTATATAACTTAAGGAATAAAAAGCTTCCTAATATACTTCTCTAAATTTAACCGTTACGTAAAGAAAATAGGCTGGAATAACTCCACACTAGTTAACAGCCTTATTAAGTCCCTAAGCCCTAAACTAAAAACCTCCCTAATAGGTGTGGATCTACTAGAAGCCCTTAACGCCTGCGTAAATATTATTAACAAACGGTATAATAATATACTACGCCTAACACCGAAGTCTACTCCTTAATACAATATAACAACTCCATAAATGTTTACTAAGTTATTATCTTAGCCTAAGCACCCTAACGCTACAGATATTAATATAGGGACCCTAGAATACGCTCCACTAGGGTCCCCTAAATAAGAATAACATATTAAGCTAGGCCTTTGCTTTAAATGCAGAAGTAAGGATTACATTTTAAGATACTGCTCTGTCTCTATGCCCTAACACAATTTATAAACAGCTAATACCAACAACCGTTTACCGTATTAATCCTCTAGTTACTATCCCTAATCTTTACCTAACTCTAGCCCTATATCTAGTAAGCACTATTTATAAGGATAAAGTTATAACTAATGTTCTATAGAAACCCCTTCCCGCTTGCTACTAAAAGGTATATCCTAGAGTTAAGTCGCTCTCTAGGATAGCTATATTATAGAATCTTATTAAATGCATTAAATGTTGTAAACCCTAACTCTTAGGATTGTAGTATAACTGTTAACTACCATCTTTAGCAGAAAGGTTAATAGGCTAACGCTTAAGTCCTAATTAATATAGGTGTTAGCAGTATAGGATTTATTAATAAGATCTTCGTGTAAGACAATAGGTTTACCCTAATACCCCTTAACCGGTATATTAACGTATTTAGATTTAATAGCAAACATACTATCTTAGGCCGTATTACTTATATAGCGGCCCTAAGACTCTAATACCTAAACTATAAAGAATTAATCAAGCTCTTTATAACTACCCTAGATTACCTAGTAATCCTTAGATAACCCTAGATAAAGCTATATAAGGTAACCATTAATTAGGACAACCTTAAGCTTCTATTTACCGCCCCTTATTATAAGCAGAAGTGCCTTATAACCCACTACTTAGACCCTAAACCAAAATTTAAAAAATCCACCAGAATCTACCAGTCTAAAATTTCCACTAATGTTCACCCTATACCTAAAAAGTCCACCCAATTCCACCTACCTAAGAATTTCACCAAATTCTACTAATATAAGATTTCTACTAATATCCACTAAGAACCTAAAAATAATATATAACTATATACACTAACTCTAACTACTGCACCTTAAACTAAGCAGAAGGTTAAGCTTAATATATAAAAATACTAGAAGAACTGGTATTCTACCATAAAAAGGATACTTAAAGAACCTAAACCTAAATCTAACACTAACTCCATACTTAATACCAAACCCAAATCTAAATAAAAAACCATATAAGAAACTAAGGACAATCTAAGCTTGCTTAATACCTTAGATATCTATATAATTGGAGCTACCCTATTAGTATAACTTGCTAGGAAACCTAAATATATAATCTTTACTGTTATAATGGCTGATATTAAAAAGGCCCTAACACTAAAGAAGCACACTAACCCTACTACAAAAGTACCAGTATACCATTATAAGCACCTAGAGGTATTCTTATAAAAGAAAGCTAATAAGTTAGCAGAGCACCAACTATATAACCACAAGATTATACTTAAAGAAAGAAAACAGCTAGGATTTGGACTACCATATGGAATGTCTTAAAATAAACTCTAAGTACTACGGAAATACTTAGACAAACACCTTAGTAAAGGATTTATTAGGGCAAGCTCTTCGCCCATAGCTATACCTATAATCTTTATTAAGAAACCTAGCGGCGGTTTATACTTTTATATAGACTACCAAGCTCTTAATGCTATTACTATTAAAAATTAGTACCCGCTCCTATTAATTTAAGAGACATTAAATTAATTAAGTAAAGCTTGCTACTATACAAAACTCAACCTTATCTATGTATTTAACTGCCTCCGTATTATAAAAGGAGATAAATAGCTTACCGTATTCCGCACTAGGTATAGACTATTTAAATACTTAGTAACGCCGTTTGGCCTTGTAAATGCCCTAAGTTTATTTCAGCACTTTATAAATAATACCCTATAACCTTACCTGGACGTTTTCTATACTGCTTATATTAATAACATCTTAGTATATAGCAATAACCTAACTAAATATAAGAAATATATTAATCTTATCCTAGAAGCTCTACGTGGAGCTAGCCTATAGTTAGATATAGATAAATACAAATTCCATAAAACGGAAGTCCTATATCTTAGACTTATTATTTCTATAGATAGCATATAAATGGACCTAAAGAAGATTAAAGTAATTATAAACTGGTAAGAACCTAAGAACGTTAAGGACGTGAGAGCCTTTATAGGATTTACTAACTTCTACTAACAGTTTATTAATAACTTCTCTACTCTGGTTTTACCCCTTATAGCTCTAACCTAAAAAGATAAAGCCTTTATCTTTAATAAGGAATATAAGAAGGCCTTTGCCTATCTAAAAGTTATATTTACTACTATACCTATACTTTAATACTTTAACCTAAACCAAAAGAGTGTTATAGAAGCTAATCCATCCAACTATATTATTAGAGGCATTCTGTCTTAGTATAATAAGGAAGGAGTACTATACCCTATAGCATACTTCTTAAAATAACTAAGTCCAGCTAAATATAACTACAAAATCTACGATAAGGAATTATTAGCCATTATTAGATATTTTAAATAATGGCGACCCAAACTGGAAGGCACTAGATTTCTAATTAAGGTCCTTAATAACCATAAGAATCTGTAGTATTTTACAACTATAAAACAGCTGAGTTATTATTAAGCTCGCTAGTTAGAATATCTATCCCATTTCCAATTCTTAATTATATACTGTCTAGGCGTTTAAGGTTAAAAACCTAATGCCCTAACTCAACATTTACAAGACATGCCAGTATAGGAAGAAGCGTGTGCCTACCGCAATTAAACTCTGCTTCGCCCTAAACTATTTAACCCTTCTATTAAAGACGTTATAATACATATTCTTTAAGTAACTAATCGATTAATTAAACAGATAATAGTTAATGAATACCTAAATAATAAGTTTATTTAAAAGACGCTCAGGCTAATCTAAGATGGCATTAGACGCTCTAAAAGGATTTCTCTAAGTAAATACAAAGCTTGTAGAGACCGCTTATACTATAGGAACCACCTAGTTATACCTAACCACAACAAACTTAAGTTTAAGCTCCTTAAATACGTATACAACCTACTAGTAGCCAGTTACCTAGGCTAAGAAAAAACCCTAGAACTGCTCTAACAAGAATATTACTAGCTAAATATATATAATATAATATAAAGATATATCTCTAGCTGCTATACCTACTAATAAGCTAAAGCTTTATATAAGACGTATAACGGCTTTTTAAAGCCACTACCTATTCCGGACTAAAGATAGAAGGACATCTTAATTAACTTTATTGTTAATCTCCCCGTAAGTAAAGGCTATATAAATATTATAGTAGTTATAGACCAACTATCTAAGATAAAACACTTAATCGCCTACCCTAATATGTTAGCGCCTGCTATTGCCTAACTGTTCCTAGATTATATATAGAAACTCTACGGACTTCCTAAAACAATTATCTCCAATAAAGGCAGATAGTTTATCTCTGTATTCTAGAAAGAACTAACTACTTAACTCCGTATTAAAGTACTGTTGGCTATAGTATACTACCTAAAAACAGATAGTTAAACAGAACGTGTAAATGCTATAATAGAATAGTATATTTGGATATACATGTTATATTTATAGGACGACTGGATAGACTAGCTTATATTTGCTGAGTTTACCATAAATAACTCCGTTTTAGAAACTATAAGGGTCTCCCTATTCTTGGCCAACTACGGCCAGTATCCGCAAATGGGTTTTAAACCCTTTAGTAATGTTCCTTGCCTAGCTTATTAAGCCTTATAAGTTATAGAGGCAAATAAATTTATAAAGAAGATAGAAGAACTATAAAAGTTCCTTACTAACAAAATAATATAGGCCCAATCTGTCTATAAAGCCGTAGTAAATAAGAACTGAACCCTAGCACTAGCCTACTAAATTGGTAACTTCGTCTAGCTAGATATAAGAAATCTAAACACGAAACAACCTACTAAGAAACTTAATTGGAAGAACGCCGGCCCTTATAAGGTTAAAAAGATTGTCTCTCCTTATACTTACCAACTAAAACTCCCTAATACAGTTAAAATCCACCCTATATTCTATACGTCAGTCCTCTACCCCGCTGCCCCTATATTAGACACCCTGCCTAAACAGATCCAGGACCCTCCCCCACTAGTTAAGGTGGATAGTAAGGATAAGTACTTTATTAAAAGAATTAATAATATTAAGTATAACAAACGGAAACGCCAGTATATGTACCTTATAAAGTAGAGAGGCTTTACTAAACCCTTATAGGAACCTATTAACTCTATAGGACTTATACAAGCCGCAGAAGACTTTTATAAACTCCACCTAGAACTACTATAGCCCTATCTCGCAGAAGCTTAAGTTTAAATAGGGGGTACTATTATAGGACCACCCCGTAACACCTTATACACGTCCACCTATTTCTACCGTCTTAACCTCTATATTAATAACTTAGTTAATTAATGCACGTAACGGCAATCTAAGGCAATTTGCTATTACGTGACGGCAATTTAAGGCAATTTGCCATTACGTGGCGGCAATCTACGGTAATCTATTGTCCTCCACTATATTCCGCTAAATTCTACTAAAATCTGCTAGGACCACAACCCGAAGCCTATTCTGCCCTATGTATGTATTAACTAAGCAACCAAGTTAACGATATATATACCCTTTTCTTCCCGTTTCCCTACTTTCTTTCCCTACGCAACGTCTTAACTTTATTACGCAGTTTATGTACATAGCTTATCAATATCTACTTCGCTATATATTATCACCGCTTATACTCGCTCCGTAACACACCTAGAGGTATTCTTATAAAAAGAAGCCAATAAATTAGCAGAGTACTGACTATATAACTATAAGACTATACTTAAAGAAGGAAAACAGCTAGGATTTAGACTACTATATAGAATATCCTAAAACGAACTCTAAGTGCTGTGGAAGTACTTAGACAAACACCTTAGTAAAGGATTTATTAGAGCAAGCTCTTCGCCTATAGCTATAGCTATAATCTTTATTAAAAAACCTAGCGGTGGTCTGCGCTTTTATATAGACTACCAAGCTCTTAATGCTATTACTATTAAGAATTGGTACCTACTCCCATTAATTTAAGAGACATTAAATTAATTAAGTAAGGCTCGCTATTACACAAAACTTAACCTTATTTACGTATTTAACCGCCTCTATATTACAAAAGGAGATAAATGGCTTACTATATTCCATATTAGATACGGACTATTTAAATACTTAGTAATGCCGTTTGGCCTCGCAAATGCCCCAAGTTTATTCTAATACTTTATAAATAATACCCTACAACCTTACCTAGACGTTTTCTATACTACTTATATTAATGACATTCTAGTATATAGTAATAACCTAACTAAATATAAGAAACACATTGACCTTATTCTAGAAGCTCTATATAGAGCTAGCCTATAGTTAAATATAGATAAATGCGAATTCTATAAAACAGAAGTCCTATATCTTAGACTTATTATTTCTATAAATGGTATATAAATGGACCTAAAGAAGATTAAAGCAATTATAAACTAGTAAGAACCTAAGAATGTTAAGAATATAAGAGCCTTTATAGAATTTGCTAACTTCTACTAATAGTTTATTAATAACTTTTCTACTCTAGTTTTACCTCTTATAGCTCTAACCCAAAAGTATAAAGCCTTTATCTTTAATAAGGAATATAAGAAGGCCTTTACCTATCTAAAAGTTATATTTACTACCACACCTATACTTTAACACTTTAACCTAAACCAAAAGAGTATTATAGAAGCTAATTCGTCCAACTACGTCACTAGAGGCATTCTATCTTAGTATAATAAGGAAGGAGTACTATACCCTATAGCATACTTCTTAAAATAACTAAGTCTAGCTAAATATAACTATAAGATCTACAATAAGGAATTATTAGCCATTATTAGATATTTTAAATAATGGCAACCCAAACTAGAAGGCGCCAGATTTTTAATTAAGGTCCTTAGCAACCATAAGAATCTATAGTATTTTATAACTATAAAACAGCTAAGTTATTATTAAGCCCACTAGTTAGAATATCTGTCCTATTTCCAATTCTTAATTATATACTACTTAGGAGTTTAAGGTTAGAAACCTAATGCCCTAACCTAACATTTATAAGATATACTAGTATAAGAAAAAGCGCGTACCTACTATAATTAAATCCTACTTTACCTTAAGCTATTTAACCCTTCTATTAAAGACATTATAATATATATTCTTTAAGTAACTAATCGATTAATTAAACAGATAATAGTTAATAAATACCTAAATAACTAGTTTATCTAAGAGACACTTAAGCTAATTTAAGATGGCGTTAAACGCTTTAAAAAGATCTCTTTAAGTAAATATAAAGCTTACGGAGACTGCTTATACTACTAAAACCGCCTAGTTATACCTAACCATAATAAACTTAAGCTTAAGCTCCTTAAATATATATATAACCTACCAGTAGCCGGTTACCTAGGCTAAGGAAAAACCCTAGAACTGCTCTAATAGGAATATTACTAGCTAAATATATATAATATAATACAAAGGTACGTCTCTAGCTGCTATACCTACTAATAAGCCAAAGCTTTATATAAGATATATAACAGCTTTCTAAAGCCACTACCTATTCCGGACTAAATATAGAAGAATATCTTAATTAACTTTATTATTAAGCTCCCCGTAAGTAAAGGCTGTATAAATATTATAGGAGTTATAGACTAACTATCTAAGATGAAATACTTGATTGCCTACCCTAATATATTAGTATCTGCTATTGCTTAACTGTTCCTAGACTATATATAAAAACTCCATAGACTCCCCAAAACGATTATCTCTAATAAAGGCAGCTAGTTTATCTCTATATTCTAAAAAGAACTAACTACTTAACTCCGCATTAAAGCACTATTATTTATAGTATACTACCTAGAAACGGATGGTTAAATAGAATATATAAATACTATAATAGAATAGTATATTTGAATATACACGTCGTATTTATAGGACGACTGGATAGACTAGCTTGCGTTTACTAAGTTTACTATAAATAACTCCATCTTGGAAACCATAAAGGTCTCCCCGTTCCTAGCTAACTATAGTTAGTACCCATAAATGGGTTTTAAACCCTTTAGTAATGTTTCTTACCTAGCTTATTACGCCTTATAAGTTACAGAAGTAAATAAATTTATAAAGAAGATGGAAGAACTCTAAGAGTTCCTTATTAATAAAATAATATAGGCCTAATCTGTCTATAAAGCCGCAGTAAATAAGAATTAAACCCTAGCACTAGCCTATTAAATTAGTAACTTTGTCTAGCTAGATACAAGAAATCTAAATATAAAATAACCTACTAAGAAATTTAATTAGAAGAACGCTGGCCCTTATAAGGTCTAAAAGGTTATCTTTCCCTATGCCTACTAACTAAAGCTCCCTAATACAGTTAAAATCCACCCTATGTTCTATATGTTAGTCCTCTATCCTACCGCCCCTATATTAAATGCCCTGCGTAAATAGATTTAGGACCCTCCCCCACTAGTTAAAGTAGATAGTAAGGATGAGTACTTTATTAAAAGAGTTAATAATATTAAGTATAATAAACGGAAACGTAAATATATATACCTTATAAAATGGAAAGGCTTTACTAAGCCTATATAGGAACCCGTTAACTCTATAGGACTTATATAAGCCGCAAAAGACTTTTATAAACTCCACCCAGAACTACTATAGTCCTATTTTATAGAAGCTCGAGTTTAAAGGGGGAGTACTATTATGGGACACCTCCATAATACCTTATATATATCTACCTGTTTCCACTAACGCAGCAAGAAGAGACTAACTGCGAAACCGCAATCTAATGGCAATCTATGGCAGTCTAACGGCAATCTAATAGCAATCTGCTGTATTCTGCCATATTTTACTAAGTCTACTAAATCCTACTAATTTCTGCTAGGACCGCTACTTAAATCCTATTCTGCTCTGTATACGTATAACCAAGTGTAACAGGACTAGCCCAGTTACAGTAGGAATGTCTTAGTGAAACACTTAACAGATAAATTCCGACGCTTTAATTAAATTCTACTAAAATTAATTAAATTCCGCTAAATTCTGCTAACTTAATTAAATTCCACTAAGTTCCACTAATATAATGGAATTTGGTTAAAACCTATTAAAATCTATATAGGCTTGTGCCCACGCATCTACTGCTAAGACCCTAAATATTTAGTTATAAGTTTCCTATATTCCTTTCTCTTTTTTACGTAACGTCTTATATTTAGCAAGAGCTATATACCCTTAGATTAGATAGAATTTATATTATTCCTTTAAATCTTCCCTAAAGCCTCTTCGCGCCCTTATATTATATTGCGTTAAAACAACTACTATTGAAATGGCAAACAAACCCAAATCCCTTTTAATAAGTATAAGCATTATAACCCTAGTTAGGGAACAGTTAACCATAATACAATAGTCCTTTATAGACGCCTTAGCTTAGTAGCGGGCTATACTAAAAGCCTAGTACTAGTGATTAATGGAAGCACTCTACGAAGAACTCCATAATGTTAAGGCACTTATATTATAGACCCTAATAACAATACCTATAAATAAGATTAATATAACGAAATCTAAACCTAGCCCATTAAATAAGAATATAGAATTAGTAATAGTAGCTTAACCCATATATATAACAAACTAAGTACCTATTATAAAATCTAAAAAACTCCCTAATCCTTTAATGTTTAATAGAAACCGAAATAACCTACATCCCTTTATAACTAAGCTCCGTCTTAAACTTTTAATAAACTATAATTAATACCCTACTAAAGCTAGTAAGGTTAGCTATAGAATGTCCTAATTAAGTAAAGACGCTATATAAACCATGGATCCATTCTTCTATAATGGCACTTTTATTAATTTTAAAACCTTTATCTCTCTACTAGAATAAATATATAATGACGCTAGCTGCGAACATATAGCCGTTACTAAACTTAAAAACCTATAATAACGGAACTAAGACTTTACTAGCTTCTTTTTGGAATTTTTAGGTCTTATTAGCAAACTAGATTGGAATAAAGCCGCTAGAGTTACTGCCCTTTAATAAGCTATTTTGGATAAGATTAAAGCCTAGTTAGTAGGTAGAGAACTACCGAAAAACCTGTCTAAATTTGCTATAGTATGTTAATAAATTAATAAGGACCTTTAATATAACAAATAGACTTATTCTCTAAAGTTAACTATACCTTATGTTTAAAACTCTATAAAACTAGTATATACCCTAAAGCGCGATCTGTCTCTAAAACCTAAAAGCTATATATATAACTTTATGGACCTTAATGCCGCTTAATCCTATATACCCTTGGGAACTAATAAATGAAGAACTTAAGCTATAAATAGAGAATGCTTTGGATGCGGTAAAAAAGGATATATTTAAAAGCATTGCCAAACTTACCCTTTTAAAAAGGTCTGCCGTAGTTCCTCCTATTCCTTAAATTATACCTATTTCTTAAGTTATACTTATTCCTTAAATTGTACCCGCTCTATAAATTATATTTAGTTGCTATAAAGTATCTCGCCTTTAGTTAACTTGGAAAACGAATTATTTTAAGGCTAAGTTGCGCCTTAGAATAAAAAGTGGAAGAGTATAAGTGTCTAGGCTCTTCTAGTGCTAATACATAGTATAACTCCCTTAATATACTTGGCGAAATTTAAATATTTAGAAAATAGAAGGAGGTATAAATCCTAATAGATAGTGGAGCCACTAGTATAGGCTTTGTTAATATAAACTATACAAAAACTTAACGCCTAAAATTAAAGAAACTTAATAAGCCCTAAGGCCTATAAGGCTTTAATGGCAAACCCTTAATATATAGCGAAATAACGCACTACGCCCTAGTAAAAATGTAGATAGGTAAACACCTTAAATATATCTCCCTGTTTATTATACCCTTAAAGTAATATAAAGTTATACTTAGATATAGATAGCTAAAACAATATAACCCTTTAATTAGCTGGGTTAAAAAAACACTAAAGTTCTATATAACCTACTACTAAAGTTATTGCTTAAAAAACTATTTACCCTATAAATATGCATATAATTATTTAAATTTAATATAATATAAATTACCCTTGCTATAAACCTTAAGCTAATATAATAAATCTATAACTGCTAATTGTGGTAAAGAATATAAAGATGTTATATTAAAACCTTTTAAATTTTATATAATATAGGCCGCGCCTTTTATCTTATTAGTAAAAAGATAAGATTATAAAATCTTTGCTGTAATTATAGAAGATATTAAGAAAGCACTGGAACTAGAATAATATTCTAATCCTTAACCTCTTGTGCCTAAAGAGTACTATAACCTAATTAATAAGTTTAAAAAACGTTTTATAAACTAACTAGTCCTGCACTAAGAGAAATATAATTTTAAAATAGAACTTGAGCCTAGTATAACACTAAAGTTTAGTCTACTATATGGTATGTTATAAGAAGAACTGCTTATAATATAATAATACCTTAATAAGTATCTAGAAAAAGGATTTATTCGCCCTAGTTAATCTCCATTTGCCTTACCTATACTATTTATTAAAAAGCCAGAAAGAGGCTTAAGATTTTATATTAATTATTAAGCTCTAAATATAATTATAATTTAAAACTAATATCTAATTCCTTTAATTTAAGAGACGCTTAACTGTTTAGTAAAGGTATAGTACTTTATAAAGCTTAATATAGTTGCCGCCTTTAATAAAATCTGTATATATAAAGGAGATAAGAAGTATATAGCTTTTTATATATAATAGGGACTCTTTAAATACCTAGTA
>Ga0307507_10002868_pt1 | contig 34834 bp, 39 predicted proteins | sample 7_EM_MG_FD_207223 | JGI IMG/M metagenome (GOLD analysis project Ga0307507, IMG submission 207223) | Populus trichocarpa ectomycorrhiza microbial communities from riparian zone in the Pacific Northwest, United States - 7_EM | ecosystem: Host-associated > Plants > Roots > Unclassified | place...
CACGAAGCTTCTTGTACATATAAAAAATTAACGAATTATATAAAAAAAAAAAAAAAAAAAAAAGGAAACCATGGGATTTGGGTTCTTCACGCAACCATCTAAGTTCTTTCATACACTATACTTTCAATACCAAGATCTTTATCTATTACGATTTCGGGAATCAAGACCAGACGGTCTTATATGAGCCTCGCGATCGACGTTCCTAGATAGGAGTCAAAGGACTTAGCTATCGCAACAGCGTTCGGGCTAAGAAGAAGGGATCGTTAGGAGACTATCGGTTACCTGCTGCAAGTATCACCCGGAGAGAAGAGGATTGTAACAATATCATATCTTTGCTCCCGCTTTTGGTTGCCTCTCAGCCTCTGTATCCTATCTATTATCCTCCTGCAACCTTCTTTGAAAGTCAACTTGATCATCTAGTACACACAGGCGCATTTTCTGATTGTATTTTCTGACGCCAATCGTGTTATCGTATTAAGTGCATACTTCACTGCTCGAATTCAGCCACTCCTGATATCCAATCAATCCTTGGCCTGTATTCCTACTATGCACTGAAAGCCGCCCGCTGTAGCCATCAACTTGGAATCTGCGACCGAGACTTTGTTCTATCTTTTTCACATATTCCCTCAAGCATTGATGATGAACACAGCCAACTAGTCGATAAGAACAATATCGTTCTTGCCTATCACTATCGCTAGTCTACCAAATTTCTTTACTCATTGGAGAAGAGTATGAATCTGTTGCGCCAGCAAGCCTCCTCAGCGTTAGTTCGTGGCACATTTACCAAACGTCACTAGGCGCTCTAGGCCAACTACAGTCCAGATATCTTCTAAAGTTGAGAATACCGCCATGACTTCTGTCATTCAACGCAAAGACTTGCAAGCAACGAACCCTTATTCAATTATTTGTCCAAGAAGGTATTTATAATAAATTCTGAAATGTACAAGAAATTCACCAGGATCGATCGGTTTCTCAAGGGCAGGCTAGGCAGGATGGCAGGAGCCCGGCATGTGGTTGCGATCAACCAGAGTATGGCGATTGGAAATACTCTATCTAAACCACATATTGACTTGCAAGATTGTGTTTCAGGATTCAATGCAGTGATTCCTTGGTGGAAATTCGGTGGTGGGAATTTAATTTTGTGGCCAGCTAAGTTTGTCTACCATGTAGAACCACAAGAGTGTTTGTTTCTCTGTGGGAGGATGATGGCCCACCTGGTACAACCTATTACAAGTGGAATTTGTAACTCATTGGACTTACTTTGTCACAAGGGTAGCTTTAATTAGCACCAGCGCCAACTTAAAGCCTCTGGTATTCCTGATTTTGGTGCTTAAACTTGTATATAATAAGTAATAATTGGTTGCAACAATTTTCTTTTCCCATGATAGTCAGGCCATATCTGGTAACTGGATCCGCATACTATGAACTAGTACAAAACACTTTGGGCCCATATACCATGTGAAGTTAAGGTATCGCTACTGAAACAGCTCAAATGAGGGAATGAATGGTTGAACGCAGTTAACTGTGTCTGTCTCAAAGCTGGCTACTGTAACCGCCTCCAGCGTGGTGGCGTGAATCGATAGGGTAATGATACTATCTCTATACCAAAGTGCAGTATATAACGAGACTAAGTACTGGAGGCTTAGACTAAGTTGTTGTAACAAACTTCTTACTATATTGCAACTACCAAGTAGTTCTTAAGAGCTGAATAGGTTTGGTCTTATTGGATTCTCGAAGCGAACTGAAGAAGTAACTGTTCAACCAAGTATATTGAAAACTCTGTCTGTCGAACTCTGCCCTCTCTAAGTTCGGAGAAGAGCAGGTCTTAAATACACTTGTCAGGCTAACCGGAGCCTTGTAAACAATAACTATAAAGAGTCCTAAATGGTAGCCTTGAAAAGTTTAGATAAAATATATCAAGTATCAAACGATATCTTGATTCAATAAATAAAACATACTAAGTATCAAACAATACTCGAAATCAAACATAAAACATCAGGAGTATCAAACTTACTCGTAAAACATACTGAGTATCAAACGATACCCGAAATCAAACATAAAAAATATCATGAGTATCAAACTCAATCATAAAGCATACTGAGTATCAAGCAATGCTCGAAACCAACCAGTAACCTGTACCGGTTACACCCCGAAAACAAAATGAAAACATCATTTCAAATATAAAACGAAGAAACCTAAATCTCCTTGCTATTATAGTCGGTGTCCAGATGGGGTTCCCAGAAACCCAAGTCCACCGTCAGCTTCTCAGTGTGCTGCTCATAACCATCCTTAGTAGGAGTAAAACAAACCGTAATATAACCGGAAAAAACAGTAGGAAATTCCTCCCCTGCCATGGTGTCAGTCCACCATGCCTGAACCAGGTCCTCCGCGTTCTCAAGTCCTTCCACTGGCTCCCACCTATTCTCGCTATTTGGGTACCCTTTCCATTTCACCAGGAACTGCCCTCTGCCATATCTCGTCCTATCGTCAAGAATGGTCTGAACCTCCCATTCCTTCCTGTTATCAATTAGGATAGGCACCGGTTTGGTGTGGGCCCTTCCAGGTAACCGCTCATCATCGTTAGGGTGGTAGGGTTTGACAACTGAGTAGTGGAATACTCCTCTCTGTTGTCGATATATCCTCGAATCCATACTAACTATGTATTTCTCGGTATGTTCATCAAATTCAATGACAACAAAGGGACCTCTCCATCATGGTTGTAACTTCCTGGTCCTGGCAGATTCCGTTGCAAATTTGTCACCAAATATCATTACCTTCCCCCCAATCTCAACAGGCTTAACATCGTCCCTTCTCTTAGCCGCAGTTTTATTAGATCTAACGCTTGCTAGCCTAAGAGCTTGGTACGCTGCATTTCTGATTTCCTGGTGTCTGTTATAATGATCGTCAGAGGCAGGAACTGCGGAAGGGTAGACTCGGTAGGTGTCTACAAGGGGGTAGTCTCGACCATACACCACTTTGTATGAGGACATGCTGATAGTATCAGAGTGGCCAGCGTTAGAATATGCTGCCACTTCAGGGAGGGAGGTGAGCCCATTGGTTTGGCGGAGGTTGGTAACGTTTCTCAGGGCAGTTTTGAGCTCGCTGAGCTTTCGTTCAGCCTGCCCATTCGTTTGGTGATGCCCGGGCGCAGCCATAATGTGTTCGATCCCCATGGTCTTAAGTGTCTGCTTCCAGAACTTAGAGGTGAATCGTGGGTCAGCATCACTGACAAGCGAGGTAGGTACTCTATGAGGCGTAAAAATATGGTGCCGGAGTAGCTCAGTAGTTTGTACTGCCGTTGCAGTAACCGATGTTGGGATCAGCCTGCTGAATCTCACTGCTCTATCCACTACTACCAGGACCGAATCCTGTCCTTTCAATTTGGTAAAGGGACCCATAAAATCCATAGCATAACGCCACAATATCTCGGAGGGGAATGGGAGGGTTCGGGCATCACCGGTTGGTAGAGTGTTACGTTCTTTGTTGGCCTGGTATAGCTCGCATTGCCTAACAGAATCCCTGAGCTCCTTTCGCATTTCTGCCCCGTAGATATATTCGGATGCATACCGGAGGTTCCTATCTGCACTGTGGTGCCCACTGGTATGGATCTCGCTAATCATTAGTTCCCTAAGTGTTTCTCCATTGATCTCATGTCCCTTTGGTATGTAGAGGCAGTCCTCTCCTCCTCGAGTGGTGGCATAGAGTAAGCCATTCCTGATGCGGTAGTGTTGCATTTTTCCCCCTCGGGAGGTATTGCTAGAGTCTTGAGCCAGTTGGTATACAGGGTCGTTCCTGTACTCTTTGATCATCTGCCCTCTCCATATAGTCTCCATCTCGTTCATAGCTTGAACCACATCTCTTTCATCCACAATTCTTTCCCACCTAGTAACCTCGCTTTCCTCTTCTTCTGCAATATGGTTGTATACCTAGTAGAGGATTCTGTCGTGGTGGGGTAGCTTCAGTGGTTCAATAACTAGAATAACATTGTGGGAGGCAAGCGGCCCTCCATAGAGGGGCTTTATAGGTGATGGTCTGGGGGCCTGGTGCACTGGGCACTCAGGGCTTTCGCAGGGAACATTGGTAGTGGTGCAGCCTGGGGCTTTATGTAGTTTTCTTTTAATCTTTGACAGGTCTGGTCGAGGTCGAGAAGAGAGGATCATTTCCTCATCAATCTCCGGATCCATAGCGTCTTGCACTGGTCCTTGCTGGGTGTCATCGAGTGGGGGACTGCTTTTCAACTCACCTGCATAGACCTTATTGATAATCACATCATCTTCATTGACGGGGCACATTAGCAGGAAACATTCTGACCAGTGTTGTGCTGAATGGGCAATTTCCTGATTACTCCGGCCACTGCTGATGCTCGGATAGTCACCACAATTGTTAATAGGGTCCTTGTTTCTGTAATCGCTGGGATCAAGCGCAGCTCGATGGATACTGCAGTTGCTGCTGCAGTCCGAGTGGTTATGGTTGTAGTTAACCTCGAGGGCTTCAAATCGAGACATGTCTTCTGGATCGGATTCAGTAAAGTGGGTAAGAGGAGGCGTGACGTTTTCTGAATCTTGTTGAGTAGGGTCTTGCACAGTATGGGGATAGCTTTTGTCTTCTGTGTCAAGGAGTGATAAAGGGTACGCTAAATAGTTCCATTGTCCTGGCCGGTATATGATTTTTGTCCTAAACTGGCGTAGGTATCCTCGCCACCTAAGTTACTTCTTGGTTGGTGTTCTGCTTGTTTTGAGGTACATCAGGGGCTGGTGATCAGTGACTATTGTGAATTCATTTCCTGCCAGGAGGTGATAGAATGCTGTAAGGGCGTCAACTATCGCCAATGCTGCCTTGTCTGTAGTGCCATAGTTCATCCGGGCGTTAGATAACTGCCTACTGTGGCGTGCTGCCGGTCTGGCTGTATCAGCTGTTTCTCCTTGTCCCACCCAAGCACCAACTCCTGTATCAGATGCCTCGGTTATCAGCCATATTGGTAATGCTAATTCATGGTCGATTAGTTTCATGATTTGGTTGAGTGCTACAGCTCGCTTAACATTATCCATGGCGTGATCATGTGTTACAGCCCACACCAACTCCTCTGTTCCAGGGTGCGAGGTCAGGGGTGCTGTTATCAACGCCAAGTATGGTATAAATTGGTTAATGTAATTGGCAACTCCGAGAAATTCCTGTAATTCTTTCGTGTTCTTTTGAGTAGTCCATGCTTCACTTCTCGCGATCTTTTCCGATGATGCTCTTAACCCCGTATCGTTAATGATATGTCCTAAAACGTCCATGCTTGCGGCAAAGAATTCCGACTTGTTTCTGCTAGCGTAAAACTTGGCTTTTTTTGGTTTATCGCACACCTTTGCGATGTGTTTCAGATGGTCTTGCTCTGTATCGGAGTATATGAGAATGTCGTCAATATAAACCCATATGAATTTTCCTAGGTAGTCAGCAAATAAATCAGACATGATTCGCATAAATGTCCCTGGTGCATTCATGTCTCCTTGTAGCATTACTTTGCTAACAAAACATCCGATAGGTGATTTGAAACAATTCTTATCACCATCCTCTGGTTCTCCCCTGGTCTTAAAGTAGCCATCGCGGAGGTCAATCTTGCTTCAGTATCTCGCTCTTCCTAGTGAGTTCAGGATCATTCTTTGGTTTGGAATTGTTTCATCGTCTTTCATGGTTATCTCATTCCTTGCTGTGAGATCCACCAGTGGTCTCATTCGGATTTTATCTTTCTTTTCTTGAGCGAAGATAGGTGCTGCTCCATGGATTGCTTTCCGTTCGATAATCCCTTGTTCGACCTTCTCATTGATCCATGAACTCATGTCCTTCACCCATATTTCTGGAATTAAGTAAGTTGGTAAGTTCCTTAGTTCCTTTCCTGGTATTAGGCAGATTTCATGGTTTATTTTTCTAAGTGGTGGCAGTCCTTCTGGTATGGCTTCTGGGAACACCTCTGGGTGTTGGCCCATTACCTCTTCTGTGGTGACGACCGCTGCTCTGATATATCCGCTGATTGGTGTGCACTTGATTCTTATTCCGAACTTGGGGAAGTCAATAGCTAATCTACCGCATTCGATTATAGCTCCTTGTTCTTTTAGGAATGGCATTCCTATAAAGGCGTCGTACTTTGCCAGGTTTCCCACTAGCATTTTGTTCCCCTTCGTCCGCAGTTTTCCTACTGTTAGGTTAACTGTGCATTCTTTATTGCGCTCGGATCGTGATCCCGACATGGCCGAAAGTATCTTGGTTGATTCCTTCAATTCTATGCATGGTATACCGTGGGTAGTGACAAAGGCGGCGCTAATAAGGTTTGCTCCAATCGTACCTGTATCAAACAGGACTTTCGTTTCCTTTCCATTAATGAACATAGTACCCTCAAGTGCATGATGTGCCTTGGTTGTTGTAGGGCGAATGGTTTTCCTAGTCGCATAGTTCTCGAATTCCAGGCTATTGCTGTATACCTCATCATAGTCGCGGAGTTCTGTTGCTAGATTGGATGATGCTTCCTTTCCTACCATTGCCTTTCCTTTGTCCTTCTTGCTTGGGCAATCCCTTGCCATATGTCCCTCACCACCAGAAGTAAAGCTGGCTCCTTTCTTTCTTTGTTCCTTTTTCTTGGTGGAGTTGCCATCGTTATTGAACTTCTTCTTTGGTTTGTGTTCTGTCTTCTTGTAGTTGAATTACTTAGGTTGTTTATCATACTGTTCCTTGCCATACGCTCCTATACTTCGGTGGATGGAGACTAGTCTTTCTGTCATAGTAATAACAGTGTTGATATCCTCGTCTCCGGTGTACTGAGTTTCCACGTCTTGCTGGAGTCTTGGGTGCATACTGGCAAAGAATTGTTGTATGAAGGCGTAGTCACTTATAGTGTCTTCTGGTAACCGTGATCCATGCATGAGTAGGTCCATAGCTATGATAGATATCCTCTGGACTTGTCCATTCCAGGATTGCCTGATGCTGTAGAACTTCTGATAGGTATCATCCTTATGCTTGGATGATTGAAATCATTCCCTACGATAGGTAACTAGTAGGTCACTCGTCAGGTTTTCTCGAAATAGCTCTGCCACTTGGAATCCCGCTTCCTGGGCTCGTCCTTCTGTATGGAGAATCCAGTTGTTACCTGATCCTGCAGCCTTCTGGGATACATTGTGCCATCGTAGATAGAGTTGGACTGAGTTGTACCATCTATCAAATGCCTCCAGTTTGAGGTCTTTGCCATCACCTGTGAAAATCTTGGGTGATGGAACCATGATGCTATGGCTTGGTAAAGGCTCTGGTCCTGGTTCAGGACCTGGTCCACCAGCTCCTTCACCATGGTCAGATATCTCGTCTGAGTCGCTGCTTGAGCTGTCTGGATCGCCTGCCGGTGCCGTTACTACGGCGTTGCTGCGCAAGCCCTTTTGTGGAAACTCAGGGAACCCTCTGGGGGTAACTGTCGCTGCCTTTGCCAGTTCTGTTGCTGACTCCGCTAGATCTCGTTGAGCGCTATCTCTGGCTGGTTGCCCAGCTGCTTTGTCTATTGAGAACATTTCCTTTGTAGGTGCCTTGACAAATCGTCCCTGTTCATCTCTAGCTCGTTGTTGAACCTTCTTCTTGGAGGTCTGCTCCCGCTGGGTTCCCGGTGTTCTTCAATCTTGGTAACTTGTTGAATTTAACAAAATGTAACCGCCTCCTGCGTGGTGGCGGGAATCGATAGGCTAACGATACTATCTCTATACCAAAGTACGGTATATAACGAGACCAAGTACCGGAGGCTTAGACTAAGTTGTTGTAACAAACCTCTTACTATATCGCAACTACCAAGTAGTTCATAATAGATAAGTATGTTTTGTCTTATTGGATTCTTGAAGCGAACTGAGGAAGTAACAGTTCTACCAAGTATATTGAAAACTCTGTCGGTCAAAGTCTGCCCTCTCTAAGTTCGGAGAATAGCAAGTCTTAAATACACTTGTCAGGCTAACCAGAGTCTTGGAAACAATAACCATAAAGACTCCCAAACGGTAGCCTTGAAACATTTACATAAAACATATCAAGTATCAAACAATATCTTGATACAATAAATAAAACATACTAAGTATCAAATAATACTCGAAATCAAACATAAAACATCATGAGTATCAAACTTAATCGTAAAACATACTGAGTATCAAACAATGCCCGAAATCAAACATAAAACATCATGACTATCAAACTCAATCATTAAACATACTGAGTATCAAGCGATACTCGAAACCAACCAGTAACCCGTACCGGTTACAGCTCCTGCCCTATTACGAAGTTGAATTCTACTTGCAACGAGAATAAGTCCTGTGAAAATGGACGCTACCACAATTGCCTGCAATCTGCACCCTTCGACACAACTACCATGGCTATCACAATCGCGACGGCGACTCTAATGTTAGCTGATACCAAGGGGACTATATTGGAGTCCCTTCCTCTCTGTAGGGGCCTAGAATTTGGTAATGAGAACTTTCATTTTGACTTTGACATCAACATAAGTAGTTGTGGCATTCAGAGAGATAGGTACTATGGGAATTGTGGTTGTGTCGGTTGTCTCAGGGCTTATTCTCGCCACGAGTAGAAGAGCAACAAAATGAAGAACAAAAAGTGAAATTGCATATGTATATGCTCTTAGAGATGAAAGAAATTCAAAGTAATCAATTCAAAATAACCCTAAAAGCAAGATTTAAGAAGTGACCTCCTCTATTGCTTCTTCTCCAATAAGAGATAGTGTTGTTCACGAGCCGGCTCGAGCTCAGTCTAGACCTAGACTCGAGCCGAGCCCAGACTTGGACTCGAGCGGACTCGAGCCGGCTCGAGCTGCCAAGAAACCGCCAAGAAACCGCCAACAGGCTGGTGGACCCCTGTCCGAGCCTGATGCCAGGGGAATCGAGCCGGTTCGTGGACTCCTGTTCGATCCTGATGGCAAGGGAATTGAGCCCGCTCGAGCCGAGTCCAGACCTGGACTCGAGCCGGGCTGGCTCGTGGCACCCCTGGGCCCGAAGGACACGAGTCTGCCCGGCTCGTGCACAACACTACTAAGAGATAAAGTAGCCACAGTTGCACTAAAATCAGCAATTGGTGGTGTCCAATCATATGCCTCATTCGTTGGATGGCAGCGTGGTTGTTGGAAGCTAAGATTGAGGACATCCTCATCAAGACTTTGCCAAAGCTGCCTGTACATATACAGGTGGTTTGGGTACCATCTCCTAAGATATCCTCCAACAAGCATTCCTCAGGCCCAATCCCAGGCATTGTAACCCTTCTTGCACACCAATCTTGTGTTATTACCAGGAAGTACTCATTTGAATCTATATGAAAAAAGTAATTAGCTTAGTTCATATACTGGTAAGTCTCTGACAAAACAATCTGTGATTTTGTATTACCGCGCAAAATACAATATTCTATGTTCCAGGAAAGTAAGTATTACCCAAAGCGCTTACTTCTTGCTGAGGCATTTGAAGAGTATTAACATCTGAAATTGATCCATAATTGGCATTTCTATCGGGTTCTATGAAGTAGAGAACCGTCTTCTTTCCTGTGGGAAGATGCTATCTCTGCTTTTTCAGTGAGGGGATCCCATGATTATTCCATAAACCAATAAAGTTATAAATTTTATCACGAATTAGGGGAAAGTAAACATAGAGCAAAACAATTTTATCAGCTTCTCTGTTCATAAATAACCCAATGCTTCCAAGATAATCAAAATATTTCTATCATATAGTTGATCAATTAGTTTATAATTAATTGAACCAAGATACCAAGGTTTGGAGAAATCAATTGTACTTTCCATGCCAGTGTCTGACTCCAGCTTATCTGTCTCGACTATGCCGCCATACACTGATACAAGGTAGGGGTACCATACCGCCATACATCATGAAAGACAATATTGGGCTGCATGGCTTGATGCAATCGCCAGTGGGCACTAGCCATCATCATAGTCTCAGTACCCTGGTCAGAGCGGATCAAATCTGGTTGTATTCCTCTACTTTCTACTACTGCCAAGAATTGTCTTGGGCATGATACACCTGTCCATGTAGAAATCCGAATATAAATCCCTGGAATGTATCTAAACACTAGTGTTAATCATATATCATTACTAAACAAGAAATGTATTTCATAGTTGGGGTAAAAGAATAGGGATTCGCTAGAGGTATTTGCTGTAATGTGATAAGTGACCCTAGTGCAAATGCCAAGATATGTGCACAACCAATCACTTGCATGCATGACACCACCTATACTTGTCACATCGAAGTGCTTTCAAAAAAGACCCCTATTGCATAGCACTTAAATTGGAGACAACTACTAAATTTTGCCCGTAGGCAATAGCTGTCCATTTCAAAACTCCTTCCAGAGTGCTAGTACAGGGGCCGGTACTTAGCTATCGACACACCACCTCTAGAGCTCAACATTTGTGTACGATATTTTGTTCTTAAGCTACTTTCATGTGTTCGAAAACACTATGCCTGCCCCTAGTACATGCAAGCATATGCCCACCTGATAGTATTCAAGTATAAGATGTATTAACGCGTAAATTCAAGAGCAAATTAAGAATAACAAAGAAAGCTGACCATACAGTGAAAAAAGAATCAAGGCCAGGATCCATTCCAATACCATACATACTTAGTGACCCTTGTCGGATCAAGCTTGTTCAAAATTTGAAACATACGGTATCTAACTAGTAGCATACCCATTTGCCTTCATAGCCGCTGGTATGTATATTGTATTCCGTGAAGCGTAGTCTCTCCCCTTCTGAGCTGTGTTTGTAGTTGTATCCAAATAGCCAAATTGTGTGTATCAAAATCTGTATAGTCAAAGAGCCCCTGGATTCCTAAAGCTAGACGCAGTCTCCCTAATCTTTAATTTGTATTCAGTATACAGATATCTTAATTGTACCCACTAATTATTAAGTTTGTATTAAAAATAGAAATACTTACATATGTAAACTAACAGTATATCCTTCCATTACCAGGAAGCATATGATTTCTTTATCATTAAGCCCCATATCATAGTAGGGAACCCAGAGTTGCTGAACAGGCTGTGAATCCTCCAGACCAATTCCCTCGTTCTTCCCAAAGTTCCATAAACTCAAACTTCTCTCCAGAAAGCTTAGACTTGTTAAGGTTAATGGATTTTCAAGCATATCATATTAGATAAATCAATATCAATTGCTAAATTTAAGCTCTTTCACACATGTAGATGCAGCATATACCTTGTTGGATACGCTGGCTATTATCCACATTAAGCCTCATGCTCAAACAGCTATGTCTGTCTTGGAGGGTACTCTTGTAAAAAATGTACCTCTAGCAAATTATCTCCCTGTACTGATCCATGCAAATCAGATCCGCCTGGCTAGCTAGGATAGTACGAAGTAATCAAAGATTCTTAAATACCAGTACTGAATAGAGTAGATAGAATATGAGTTATTGATTATATTATAAGGACACATACTTATCTCTTATAGTAAGTCACTACTACTTGATCGAATTGCACCAGTACCAAAGGATTTACTCACTTTATTGCTTACCTGAATCAGGATTCTAGCATTGCACTTTTATCTTTTATTCTCATATACCATATTTGGTTAATTATTTGTTTGAAGCAAATATTGTAACTATCCTAGGTATTAGCTTCAGCCGATTTCAAGATTCCAGTAAGCGGAACCTAGCCTTTTGCTCTTCGGATAATGGAAAGGAATTACGGAATTGACCACAACGATCCTCTTGCTGGGAATGTCCTGCATGGTATGAGATAAACCATAAACATCCGGAGAGAAGACCTTTATGTCACTGTTGCGAATGCTTGAATCCGGCACCATTCCCAAATCGTAGTATGCCTATACAACTAGCAAGATCTTCAACTGCGGTATTTCCTCCTACATTAATTTCGCACATTTATCAACTTTGTATAGTGGCTACAATCTTCCTCTAGCACCAGAGTCAATTTCCTTGCCAAATCTTGTTTGTATTGCTCTATTCTCAATACTAGTCTTTTTACCATTTAAGAATTTTACTACTAATCCAAATCTTCTTCCTCAGCTATCCCACTTTTCTTTTCAATTTCCTAGCTCGAGAAGTAATACCAATAGAGTAGAACAATCACGATTACCACCAAAGCTAGGCTCTAAAACCCGTCGAGAATATTCTTCAGGAAAGCTACCCAGCAACTCGAATACACTTACCTGATTCCCACTACCAGGTGACCCCCCCTTGGCCCCAGTGAGGTAATACCCCTCACTCCAGATGTCGCCATCAGCCATGTTCCACAATGGCAGTTGCAAGTGATTTGCGGCCCAGGACATGATCAAAATAATTTTAATTCCCAGAAACCTTGAATGAAGTTTAAGCGATTTGAATTTATTGGAAAACAAATCTGGCATCCAAGCCTTTTAATTCTCCTTGAAGAGGTGCAATCTCCAACTATTTGTACAAGTCTTGATTGGCCAGACCTTTTGCGCTTCAGAGTTGTGGATACTACTACACCTTGGGAACAGTGGTTAAGTCTCTATTCCAAAGGGGACTATGACTGTCAGCCACTCATGCATGATTGCTATCTCACACATGGCTGGAATAAGCAGACCAAATCCCCAATCTGGCTACCAGGGGAAGTCCAGAGTTCAGGCACCCTGAGCTTAATTTTGCCCCAATGGTTTTCCTCCCTTAAGGATAAAGTTACAATTGTTCTTCAGTATATCAACCACGATCTTGCTAGAACTAATACCATAGTATCTGAAAAGTTTAGCGATCTTGGTCTTGTATTATCTGACCCTCCCCTTCCAGAAACTATCTCCTCTCATTCGCCCATACCTCTACCTACGCTTCAATCATCCTCTTCCTCTCAGCTTCATTGCTCTCCGCCTCAACTTACTACTGGCATAGTCACAGCACAACAAATCATTTCCCCTTCACCTACTAGGCCAAGTGTTCCAACAAATACGCAAAATTCCAATTATTTGAAAGACTCCAGAAATCTGGTACAAACACAGTCTACAGAGAGTTCTAGTTCAGACTTCGAGTTCCCAACTGTTCAACAGTTGATCGCAACAACGCGAACTTTCATACCTGACAATAGTACTCTGTTAACTCCCTTTGTTTTGCATCCGCCAATCTCAGATCCCACCTCCTCTCCCCCTTCCACCATTCCTGATACTCCAGAAAAGCCTCTCTCCCCTCTTATTTTACCTCCATGTAATATTAATACTACTCAAATGGCACTCCATTCTACATTCAAGTTTACTTTTCCTGACACAATTTTCTCTTCAAATTTGTTTTTTTCAGAACACTCCCCCTGTTTGCAAAGCCTGCGTAACTACAGCTCTCCATTCATGTACTAGGAGCAGGTAGTTAGCAATTCAACACCCGACTTAGTTATCATACCATGTTTTCGCCTTCTAAAGTTACTGTGCAAGTACACTCGTGTCCATAAAGTCCTCATACCCCTGTGGCGCAACGCCGTTACCCCACTTCACGACAACAACCCCCCTCCACCATGCCTTCACCATATACAAAAAGAGCCCAAGAAGACAGGAATAAAGAAATTTATACCTTATATAAACACATAGATATGGGGTATAATAAAATTTCTAAGGTTCTGGGTATCTCAAAAGCAACTGTTCAATCAGTAGTCAAAAGGGCTGAAGAAAGAGATAGAAACACCCATGATGCCACCAGATCTGGCAGACCAACAACCATTACAGACCAAAAAAGACGGATAGTGGGGGATATTATCGATGCTGAGCCTCATTTAACACTAAGAGACATTACCCAAAAGGTCAATATTGGTCTTTGTAAGAGCACTGTTGATAAGATCATCTCTGAAGCTGGTTTTAAGCTTTTGATGCCCAGAAAAATGCCCTTTTGGAGGAATGGACAAAGGGAGAAGAGAAAAGAGTTTGCTAGGAGAAGGAGGAACTGGAGGAGGGCATGGAATTGGGTTGTATTTGTAGATGAAGCTACCATCATCGATGAACCAAATCCTGCTGGCAGAAAGGTCAGAGTTAGACCTGGAGAAGAACTGGAAGAAAAAAACTTAAAGCCGAGCTTTAAGTCTGGGAGGACTAGCATCGGGGTATATGCTGGAATAGTAAAGGGAGGAAGGAATGAGTTAATTCTTGTGAGGAAGAGGGGGGAGGAGGAAAGGACAGGCCCAAGAGACAGACTTGGCCTCAATTCCCACCAATATGCAACTGAGATCCACCAGCCCTACCTTATCCCTTTCATAGAGGGTCTAGATAAACCTTCTAATGACATCTACCTTGCTGCAGACAATGTGCCCTGGCATGCTGGTGTGGAAAATTGAAATTTGCAAGCAGATTGTGGTTATTAAAAACTTCCTTGGCCACCCAACTCACCAGATCTCAATTCTATTGAGAACATCTGGGCACTACTCAAAAGAGCCCTTAGAAAGCGATTCTCCAGGTTGGAAAGAAGGCCTCACAGTGCTGCTGAATTATTTCAGCCAGCAAAGGAGGACTGAGATTTAATTCCCCAAGAGAAGGTGGATGGGTTAATTGAGAGAATGCCTGAGAGACTGCAGGCTGTACTAGATGCAAATGGAAGTCATACCAAGTGGTAATAATGTTTTCTTAAACTTTACTAGTTCTACGTTTATAGTTTTCTTAATTAAGTTGTCTACTTTTTTTTTTTTTTGTTTCTATAAAGGGTTGGGGTGGTTGTGCAGTTGCGCTGTAGGGGTATGAGGACTTTATGGACACGAGTGTACATCTACTAGTACATGAATGGACTAGTGTTGCTACTTACAGTTTTCAGAAATGTATTCAGGTTCATATACTAAAATTGGGTCCAGCGTACTCGGCCTTATCTTTCCAGTTCATCACCACCTCAGCCCGATGGGCCACCACAACCTGAAGCGCCAACTCACTGTGTATTACGTCCTAGAGATGGCCGAAGGCAGCCATCCAACCTGGTTCACTTCTGCTCTGAATTGAATCTCAAATAATTCTTTTCTCATTTTTTTCTTTACAGTTTCTATTTTGCTCATGTGTTTCTTTTACGTCTGGGGAGTTGTATTATGGGTTCACCTCACCGGTTGTGTAACTGGGTTTAAATTGAAATTACTTTTTTTTTCAACTTCTTTGAATGTTCTTTTTTGTTTTATCAGCTATCTTTCTTTAGCTTATTATTTCTAAGTCTCCAATGATACCTATGATGATGATTATATTTACTGCCTACAAAATTCTGATGCTCGAAGAACTTTTTAAGTTTTTTTGAATTTGAAGATTAAAGATTTGAGTTTTGTGGCGGTTTTGTCGCTATAGGCCGCCGTATACGACCGAAGCCCCGCAATTAAGTCCTTCGCTAGATCATCTCCGAATCTCTGCCAATTTGCCATCCCAAATCTGCTTGCCCTAAGGAAACTTATTATGCATAATCACCTCTTGCTAAGACCTAGGCTCCTCCTACGGTAAAGGACCAAATCACCCGGCATCGAGTTTTTTTTTATCGTGTGGGTTACTGCCCCAAGGGATTGTACAGTACAGTACCATTGTAATTTAGGTTCCGGTGTCAGTAATACAGATACGGTAAATTTCATCCCATTCGAACTCTAGGTGGAGTCAGATTGGTGCTGTAAATTTATACCGTGTAGTTGATAGCACCATAATATAGTATTGGTATGTGGGTTTTCAGTTTTAGGACATAACTTAGCTGATCTTCTCATGTATACTGCCTTACCGCTGGCGCGGGTATGCGGGCATCACTATGAGTTAACTTTTGAAGAAGGCTCTTGATCTGGTCACATCCTCTGGGCAGTGTTCGTAACGGGGCAGTCCGTCCGTCCTGAGGGTAGGACGAGCACAGACTACGATACGTAGTCCGTCCGGTCCTGGAGAGAATTTTGCCCGGGGCTAATGGCAGGAGGACGGGGAACTTGGCGGGCCCCACAAGAAAGGTTTCAGAATGTCTTAGAGTGTGTGGCCAGATAGATCCCCGCAGTCCCTGGCAGACCCCCGCAGACTGCTACAGTCCCCCGCAGTCCCCCGCAGTCCCCCACAGTTCCCGGCAGTCCCCCACAGTCCCCTGTAGATCCCCACAAATCCCCACAGATTCCGACAGATCCCCACAGATCCCCACAGACCCCTGGAGGTCCCAGCGGATCCCCGCTGTTCCGCACCATTCATAACACACAATCTGCAGTCCGCTACAATCACCCATCATCTTCGGATCCAGATCCTACCAATCCGTCTGATAAAGACGATATTTTCCATTCCCTGAAATACATTTCATGAACAAAGAAATCAAAGAAATCCCCCAAGCGTCCTTTGACTAACAAGCCCACCTCCTTTACCAGGCCTTGATAAAACCCAAAGAAAGAACAAACAAAAATGGAAACTACAAATTCACTTAGGCCCATAACAGCATACTCACAGCTTTGCTCCTTCACCTAGCGGTATTGCTCTATACCTTAAACTCTATTCCAATTTGTGATTCCCTCCACTCGTCATATGTTTGAATGCTCGCTATCGTTCCATGTTAATCAGTATCACCAGACGTTAAAATGAAAAGACTCAAAGATAAGAATCTAAATTGCCACTTACCATACTTTGGAAAATAGAAGAACTATGTTTGTGAACTTGTATTGTTATTGCGTAGCGGTGAAAGTAGAAACCCAAATGTACTTGCATGAACTTCCAATGCTTTTAAGGTGTTTTCCAATAAAGCGATGCTGCCACTACCGCAACTAGAAAAGGAAAGGCCAGAGTGATCCCATGATTTTAAACACTCTGAGGCTTCACTTACTTCATCACCTAACCGGTTTCTCTGATCAGTAATGAGGAGTTTGGTGCTATAGACAGAGCACTATCAGTTATTGGTCGGAGAGGATAATTAGAATTAGGGATCGGAGAACTGGAACCCTACCTGCTGAAGGGACGTTTCGGGTCAGCAGACATGGCGGGGATGCTAAATACCTCCCAGGCTATTTTTGCAATATTATTACTCCGGATGTCATTACTATGCTCTTGCTAGTACGATAGGGGACGAGTGGGCAGCTCATCCTCTGTATCTCGCATAAGATAGCGATCTAGCTCATTATTATCGTCTGCTGCTAAGCGTGCTCGTTTGCGTCTTTTCCAGTGAGGGAGATCGCGGAAGTCAGAAGATTCACCAGAGGGTTCCAACATGGTACTAGTTCCCTGTACATATTGTGTGACAAGGAGTTGTGTTTCATGTGTGGTCAAGGGCTCTGTCTTGTATTCGGACTGCCATAATCTCTGCACCTCCGCCTTTGCATTGCTGATCCAGTCCGGGCGGTCATTCCACTCGGTTTCAAAATACCTAAACTTCATTTCTGGATGTAGGACAGTTGTGGCGAAGTGAACCGGAGCGAGATCGGTTAATGTATAATATCTAATAACATTTAGTAATCTCTGAAAATGCTAACCAACAAAACCTACTTATTAAGAACCTTTCATGCAGTATTAATTGAGGTGCGAATATGCTTTGTATCATGTTGACGAGACATATGTTGGTACAGGGTTTTACTTTCTTCTAAATGACCCAATAGCCTGAGTTCGTCCATTGCTGGGAAGATTTCATGCATTTGACCATAATGGTCTCGCTTTTGGAGACAGATCTGCCACTTATGGAAGGGTTGAAGGAGGTCCATTATATCGAGTAGGATATCCCAATCGGCCGGAGGAAGCTCATCATATTTTAGAGCCTGAGGGAGGTCGTCTTTTTCGCCACTCTCATTATGTCGCATTGCAGACGAAACAAAATCTTCGATTGGTTCAGGAAGGGTAAAAGCACGGGTGAGAGATAGGTAGTCACCACTCCAGCTGGTCAAATTTCCTCGTATTAGTGTTAATGCTTTGGAGCCCGGTAGAAGTTGCTTGACTTTTGCTTCAAATTTCTCCCGTCTCTGTGGTGTGCGAGTAATCCAAACTAAAATGTTATGTAGCTTTCCCAGGGGACCCTTCCGTCTCCAGGCTTCCAACTCTTCTGCTTCCTTATTTAGCTCCTGGTAGGTGTTAATTTCGGAGTCAAAGGTTGCTGGGTCCTCCCCCCAAAGGAATGCCTTTACAACTAGGTTGAGAATGTGCCCAAAGCATCGTAGCCGCCTCTGAATTGAATTGAATGGGATATTGATTGCTGTAAGGTAGGAAGATATATGTTGCAGGGCCGTATCATTGTTTGATGCATTATCTAATGTAAAGTAGCCAATCTTCTGTGCAATGTTATATGGTGTAATAATATCCCAGAAGTGCTTCGCTTGATTTTCTCCCGTATGTGGTCCACGGAATCTCCTCACACCTAAAACTGTACTTTTTAAATTGTGATCAGAGTCAAGCCAATAGGCAACAACACCAAGAAAGGAGCAATCGTTAGGAGAGCTCCAATGATCGAAGGTAAAGTGAATTTTTTGTTTCAATCCTAGCAAATGCTTGAGGGGGCTCCTTTTGCCCAATCCTGTATCGTTGAAGGATCCATTGCTTAATCGTATTCGCAGAATTGGCTAGTGTACGCGACATCTTGGTATAACTTGCATTCTAGAACCACAATTAACATTAGTTAATCTAACCTTGACTATTCATGGTTCCAGGAAAGTTCCGCAATGCTCAAATTACCTAAGACAAAGGGAATACATGAGAGACTAATAGGGCACAGTAACGTACACAAGCAAGAAGATAGTTTAGTAGAACGCGAAAGGAATGCTGTATGATCTTCAGAAAGCTAACATTATTGAGAATGATCCAGCCTAGAAGAAGATTCTGAAAGACATCACGATTGAAGACTATTTGAGGTCGAGTTTTGCCAAACGCAGTTCCCAGTAAGACTTGACCTTGTTCCAGAGTGGCTTCAATAGGGCCATCTTTGCCTATATGGTGGGTATCGCGCAGGTGTTCAATCATATTTTTTGTGTATGAATCAGAAAATGTGGCCGCACTTCGCCTATTTGTGCCTAATACGCTCCAGCAGATTATTATCTGAAAAGAGCAAAAAGAAGCGATCAATAGTCGAGTTTTAATAAGACTTACAGCGAGAACAACGCCAACGAGTTCGCCCATCCAAGTTGGTATATTCTGCCCCATTCTCGGATTTGTAAACCCAGCTTTTCCTCATTCTTTTTCGCTTATTGAAGATCTCGTTACTTGCACCACTGCTTCCATCATCTGCGACATTTCAACTCTGGAGACTGGGAGTAAGGAGGCCAGTAGGGGCACTACTTAGGGCACTTTGGCTACCGGAACCTTGACTATGGTTATCCGAAAGCTCAAATGGCTGCAGGTAGCTTGGATCAAGGGGCGGTTCAATCACATAATCTCATATCGTCTCCTGTGATGAAGGTATATGACTGGCGAGGTCATCATGTGCTCTAACAGTTGGAAGGACTTGTTCCGAACTCATAGTAAATCTTTAATAAAGGAGAAGACCGATCAGAAAGAACCCTCAAGTGCGTAGAATCTTTGGCTATAGACAAGTTGTGAATAATATCCAAATAGATTTGCGCTCCCTCTCTAGTTTTCCTATGGCTTCCTATATACTACCTATATACTTCTATAATAGTGCTCATCGACTCGGATATGTTAGTTCGTATTGATATTCTGATGTGTTGATCAACCCCGCCAACAAGAATATTTTCTAGTCACACAATTGACCCTCATATTGACTTACATAGTGGTTAATTATACTCTCATGCATTTCTTGCCACTAATATGTGGAAGAATTCAAGTGTAAATGTCATTCGATCGATTTCCACTAACCCCAACGGATGTCAACAGATACCCCCCATAGATGTCTGGAGTTACCCACAGATGCCTACCAATCCCCACCAATCCCCACAGACCCCCGCAGACACCTACAGATCCCCACAGATCCCTGCAGTCCCCCATAGATCCCTGCAGATCCTCGCAGATCCCCACAGACCCCCACAGTCCCCTGCAGACCCCCGCAGACACCCACAGATCCCTGCCGTCTTGGTCAGGGGATCTGCAGTCCACCACCGCCCCCTATCGTCCTTGTATCAGGACGGCATAATAGTGTCTCACCTTGTGGGGCCCGTCGTCCTGCCTCAAGACTGCAGTCCTAAAATGTCCCAGGACGGGACTGCGTGAAAATTGTCGTCCGGTCTGGTCCAGTCTTCTTGGCAGTTTCCCCGTGGGGCCGCCGGGGCCCCCAGACCATTGCGAACACTGCCTCTGGGTGCTCCTCCAGATGTGCTTCCGGTACGTATAAAAAAGTTGCCGCAGAGGTTTCTAGGTAGTCAGAACTTAGAAAAAGCGCAAGAAACGGGGAGCGAGAGGGGATAGGTTTCGCGGGGAGGGTACGACGTATTAATTGTCACTAAAAAAGGTAGGGAGAGTGAGAAGCGAGGATGCCGGTATTGCCAATAAGGAGGTGTTAATAAGGAGAGAAGTTTATCTCACAATATGGTAAACAGATGAGTGGCCAAGAACGGGTGGCGGGGGAGGAGAGAAACAAGTGAGAGAAGGGAGAAAAAAACAGGGCGGTACTGCTAATCACGCACCATGAACTCTGCTCCGGTGGTTCCTGCCATGCACCCGCTCTCGTGTATATAATGTGAGTGTCTAGTTTCATTTACCTCAGATTCTACATCTCTAGAGCTTCCATCCATCCTACTTACAACCCGATCCAGCTGCCGCCTAAGTTACATAGTACTATAAATAAATACAAAGCCAATCATAAACAGACAGATTGTGGATAACCTGACGCAATGGGAATGAAAGGTTGGATATAGAGAGAAAAGCGAGGATGGGGAGGCACCAGTGAGGCACGGATATAGAGAAAATTGTTTAAAGAACAGCTGAGGGTCTAGGGTGTTTGGGAAAACCAAGGAGATAACGATTCTAGGCAAATAATAAAAAGGGTTGACGTCTGTGCTAACTTGGCAGTCTGCATGAAAAGAGTTGACTGTGGTGGGTGTCGGATTTTGTTTCGCTATGTTTGTTCCCCTTCTAGGAAGATACGTCTGGTGGATGGAGAGGGAAGTGTCGGGTTTATGCTTGGATTATCAAACTGGGGGTCATTTTGGGAGATTCAGATAGCTCGGACAGCTTGTGAGAGAAGGGCTTTGTCGATTGTTGGCTTGTTGCATATTTGGGAATCAAATCCGTCGGCTCCACTTATCTGCCTCGTCGGGGTTGTGGAGCATCCGTAAGACCCCACGATGCCCACAGCGGGATTGACTATGTTCTAGCAGCATCCTTGCGATCCCCTCATGCCCGTGTCGAGAAGCCCACGACCGTGGTGTCCGACGCCACAAATCCGGTTTTTCGGGATTAACATCATTCCATTCCAGCAATATCCTTACGACCCCCTCACACCCATTGCCGGCAGCCCACGAGAGTGGTGTTCGATGCCACCTATCCGGTTTGTCGGGATTGACGTCGCTGCGTTCCAGCAGGATCCTTACGACCCTCTCACAGAAACCTCCAGAAGCCCACGAGAGTGGCGTTCGACGCCACCTATCCGGTTTGTCGGGATTAACATCGTTCCGTTCCAGCAGCATCCTTATGACCCCCTCATGCCCACGCCCGGAAGCCCATGAGAGTGGTGTTCGATGCCACCTATCCGGTTTGTCGGGATTGACGTCGGTGCGTTCCAGCAGCATCCTTACGATCCCCTCATACGCAGACATGGAAGCCAATGCGAGTGGTGTTAAATGCAAACAATCCGGTCTGTTGGGATTGACATCGTTCCGTTCCAGCAACAGCCCTACAACCCCCTCATGCCCGCGCGAGGAAGCCCACGCGAGTGGTGTTCGACGGAACACATCCGGGTTGTTGGGATTGACGCCGTTCCGTTCCAACAGCATCCTTACGACTCCCTCATGCCCATCCCCGGCAGCCAATGATAGTGGTGTTTGACGCAACCAATCCGATTTGCTGGGATTGACGTCGTTCCGTTCTAGTAGCACCCTTACGACCCCCTCATGCCCACCCTGGGAAGCCAATAATAGGGGTGTTTGACGGAACCCATCCGGTTTATCGGGATTGACGTCGTTCCGTTCTAGTAGCACCCTTACAACCCCCTCATGCCCACCCATGGAAGCCCACCAGAGTGGTGTTCGATTGCGCCTATCTGGTGTGTCGGGATTGACGTCCTTCCGCTCGAGTAGAATCTTCACGACCCCCTCATGCCCATTTTCAGCAGCCCATAAGAGCGGCGCTGAGCCATATTCGGTGCTAGATGTGCCGGAATTGACGTCGCCCCGTTCCAAAAGTGCCATCACCACCCCCTCATGCCCCCTCCTCGAAGCCCAAGCAAGTCCTGTGTTACCATAGAAATCGGTTCCCTGCACATCCCCTTTATTCGTTTCTAATAAAGCAACTATTATCTCCACGCATCCGAAGTATGCGGCGCCGTGAAGCCCTGTAAATCCTGTAGGGGTGTCTTCTCGATCGAACGGCTGCTCCTCAGTTTCCACACAATGCAAGAACAGCAACATCGAAGATATGTGCCTGTCGTACCCATCAAGTAGCTTCAATGCAAGAGTTCTCACACCCTCAGTAGTTTCTGATCTAGCATGTGTGCCCCAGTAGTAGGAGGCATATTCGACAAAAGGGGCGGTTGGTGGGACCGAACGAAGGCCAGGGGGAAAGCCCCTTACGTGCGGAAAATTAAGGTAGGTCAAACAGACCTCAGCGATCATGGAGTGGGGGTTAGGGAACAGGTTATGGGCATGAGCGAGGTACTCTTGCAGGGTGTAGTGGACAAGCCGGACGGTAGAGGAGGACCTTTCGACGGTGACAAGCCCTAATGAGCATGCTAGCAATGTTTCTATTCCAGGAATATTCCGAATATCCAAGTCGGTAGACCCTTCCACCCCGAGGGCGTGGCATAACTCGTCGACATGTAATGGCCGCTCCGCATGTGATACCCACATTAGAACATCCATGCCGAGTTTTGATCTGTTTCCCGGCTGGGCCTTCATTCGTGATAAAGTTGCAGTGTAAGCACCACCTAGGCCCTCCCCTTTGGTCATCTCATCAAGCTTCTTTCTTCTCCGAGTGAGAGTAATCTCGCCTAAGATTGCATCCATGTTTAGTGAAACGAGAAGGAAACTAGACGCCACTGTTAGCGAATTACGCCTCAGACTTGTCTTGGCAATGTATTTGATATGCTTCCTTACATTTCCGAGACCTTCTCTGGGACGATTCTCATAATATCCGCTCGCAATTTATCGTCCATTGCATTAGGATCAGTGTCACAGTCTAGCCTCATCTCCAGATAACTCTTGATATCGCCATGAGTGGGACTGAGGGGTATCCGGAGAGCTTTTGTAAAACATCTTGCGATCTCGTCTTCGATATGAGGCCTCCCAGTAAGGAATACTCGCGTGCCAGGAGACACTCGAACAATTTCTCGCAGTGACTCAATGAGCTCTCGTCGATGCTTCGGAGTGCATTCGTCTATAGCATCGATGCATATAAACAGCCGGTCTAGAGATGTAATGGTCCTCTTTAGTATATCTACCATGCCGGGAAGTTGAAGACCCCGGCCGCCAAACTCTGTTTTGGCCTTCCGAAAGGCTGCCCGTGTATGCTTGGAGATTCCTCCCCTGCTAGCCAGTTGCTTGAGCATAGCGCCCAACATATTTGTGGTGGACTGTTCCTGTTGGGCGAGGAAATCGCAGTATAGTCCCACGACGGCAACATCTTTCCCCACGGCCTGATCGCATAGACTATCAATGACTAAGGAACTGTTATTTATTGATCGTTAGCGATATCTGCGTTATCTTTCTCCAGAGCCCTTCCTACCTGACATAGGTTTTCCCCACACCTGGATTACCATAACAGAACAACACTTGCTCAACACAGCCATCTTCTGCACCTCTCCATTTTCTGAACTCTCTAGTTTCTAGCACCCAATTTCCCACGCTATCAAGTCGGTCGGTCCGCACACCTTGGTGCCGCTGCTGTGGTTCGAGTGGTGATAGCCACTGCAGAACTTGGCGTCCCTTGTCGTCTATTTCGGTAAGGTTGATAATATTGTTGAACGAATTATTATTGTTGAACGAGTTGATATTACCGGTGGCCTGCTGGTGTCCTGGCGACATCTGCGCTATGTGGTGATCTGAATTCCTTATGAGGGCTAGAGAGAGATCGTGAGCAGTGAGAATGTGACTTCCCTCAGAACTAGAGAGGATCTCTGAGATCGGAAGAAAAGGGGGATAGTATCGTAGTTATAAGGTTCTAGGGTTGCACAAGTGTTTGCTGTTCTAATCATTTTTGGCAGTGCTCACAAGGTTCTCGGTGGGCTCGGCCCCACTGCTGGTTTCGCCCCCTCCTGGGGCGGCGTTGGATCTTAGCGCGAAAAACTACAAGTACGATAGCTTAACAGGGATCAAACCCCCACGCGAAAAATTCCATTTATCATATCATACAAGTACAAGTACCTGAATTACACTTGGCACCCCCAATTTACAGTTCTGTACTTGTAGAGTGAGGTATCTTTTTGTAGTTACGTACCTTAACATACTCGCCGTATTTCTCAAGCACAACTAGACTATAAATACACAAGCATTTTCACCAAGTTAGAGCCCGGACTCCTCTTATTTTCCAAAAGCGCGCGAAGTACCGGTACCGGCACTCGAGTACTAGGGAAATTAGTGCCTTTTTTCATCCCATTAACCTAATTTAAGCATCAGCCAAGCCGAGAATCTAGAGAGCACATATGCTCAGTGCTCGAGTGGGGCAAGGAGATAGGTGAGTTTATACGTGAATATTAGGCGTGTTGTGGCGGGTCTTTCCAGTCCGGCACTCTTGTGCGAATATTGGCACCCTTGGCGGTAAAGGCTCCCGTGGGGGAGACCTGGGGGAGGAAACGGAAGGAAGTCATGGCTCGTTGTGGAAGCTGAAGGGTGAATCTCAGATGGCCGTAATTGGTCTGTTTGATTGTCACGAGAAAGGTGAACGGTGAAGACTGATAGAACAGTTTCAGATCATCGAAAAAAATCTCACGATCCTCTCCTCTGAGGAGTTTCCACCTCTCCTCAACGATAGGAATACAAAAACTCGGAATACCCATTTTCTCTACCACGCAAGAGCCTACACAATCATTCAAGAAAATACGGAACGTCGCTAAAGCCCCACAGCCCAACTGGGTGCAACCTTGGGGAGAACCTCCGTGGTGGGGATCATGCGCTTAACTTGAGGGTGTGGTTACATGGATCAAAAAAAAATTGAGCAAGACCCCCAAAACCTCAAGGTATCAGTGAGCCGCACTTTTGAGCCGCACTTTTTATTTTATTTTTACAGTACAAGACTTCTATTCTCTTGGCGCTTCTGGTGGGACTTGGCCTCATCTGCCCAACCTTCACCAACATTTAACATTGTACCTCCACCCCTTATCCCGGTGGCATCTCGGCTCCTCCCCCAAAGACTTCGCCGCCTCCCTCTCGAATCCCACCTCCGAGTTCAACTCCGCACCCTCCGACTCCCCCGACTCCTCCATCACCACCTTTTCCTCCGCCGCCTCCTTTCACCTCACCTTCCCCGCCCTCCCTAGCTCCCCCGCCCGCTTGCCTAGGCTTGTGCGCTTTGCTTCCTTTAAACCCGAGCACATCTCACCTCGCAAGAATATCTGGGTGGCTGTCTCGAGATATCCCAAAGCCCCCACGGGACGATTACGCAGCGACTCAGCGGCATTTTCGGCCCGTCCCTCGCAACCTCTCGGGCAAGTGCCTGATGCACCGTAGTTTCTTCAAAACGTGTCCGGAAACTCGGGGCTTATGCTTAGCGGATACTACAGCGTCAGGGGAGGATCATGCGATTGAATTACTTACTTTGAAATTATGACATTATAAGCGCATATCTATAGGGTCTTGCTATTCGAGAAAGCAGCAGGAGGAGCAGAACGAAAGAAGACCACCCGCCCCCGACACGCGTACACGGCGAAAATCTGAATACCGCCGGCCGACCCGGCTAATTATTAACATAATTTCTTGTAATACTAACCTCAGGTGTCCTACGAATCCCTCAAGGTCGATGAATCGCTCACTGCCTATCTGCTTACTCCTCCGTGTACTATACTACTCTGCACCAATCCGGAACGCGGATCTCTTCCCTCCAGCCGCCACCCATAATAGCGCCCTCATAACCCCTCCAAGTACCCGAACCAGAATCACGAACCACAATTGGTCCATAAAGGTCTTCGTGAAACGGCTCCTCCCTCACCCGGTCTCCAATCGCGTAATACCTCCCCCCCTTAGGTTGGCGTGATTCTCGTCTAAGAGAAACTCCACTTCACGAAGCTTCTTGCCAAGCGACTTTATGGACCGGGGCGGGGGCGCCCGGCATGCATTCTCGCTCCTAGAAATTGGGGTTAGGGGCCTTGAGCTGTTGATGTATATCGTGTGATTAGATTAACTGTACCGTGACATGGTATTGGTATGTCGGCCTTAACTTAGGGATTTAGGACTGGGTTGATGTTCTTGTGCGCGGTAATGTATAGCTAGCACTCCCCCGGATCTCATGGGTATAATAATAGGCTAGCTTTGGAAGCGGGTTAATCTAGTTTCCCACTCTTAAGGTTCCCCTTTTGTTGAGCTTCTAGGAATATGGAAAAGCCCCTGTAGTATTTTCTAGGTCGTGGGAACTTGTAAAACCCGTGAGGAGGGGTAGGCGGGAGAGGGGGGGTATATTTACTGGCGAGGGTACAGTACAATGTGTCGATTGGGATGTTCGAAGAAGGATAGGAGCAAAAAGCTATGATGTCTTTGGTATTAATAAAGTGAAGTACTTATCTCGCCATACCGGTAGGGTGAGTGGGCGAGTGGTTAAGGGTGGGTAATAGAAAAGAGAGAAAATAGACCAGACTCTGTAATACGCCACATCTTGAACTCTTGCCCGCTAATTCTTGTGGCGCACTTGCTCTCATGTGTATAGTATGTATATCTATATTTAATACACGTCTATATATATGAAGCTTCTGTCCATCCCTCTTATGATACAACATGGTTGCTGTCTAAATTATGCGATAATAAAAGTAAATAAATAGATAATCACGGGGAGGTGTGGGATAACTTAATCAGATAGGTGCGAGGAGAAAATGGTAGGCCAGAAGGATGTATATAAAGAGAGAAAGGAGTATAGGAACGTACGAATAGATCACGGGAAAGTCATCCAAGCAGAAGCTGAACAATATGGTAATAGGAAAGGGGAGGGGGAGACAGTGATTGGGGGACGAAGGAGACAATAAGACATTCTAAGCAAATAACCCATGGTTTTGACATCCACAGTAACTTGTCGGCCCCGCGCTAAGGATGGTTTGTGGCAGGCGTAGGTTTTTGTTTTGTCAAGTTCCCCTGCTGGGAGGGTAGGTATGGTTGATGGAGGGAGGAATTGGGGTTTATCCTTGTGTATTAAAACTTGCGGATCTTTTTAAAAGTGGGCACAGATAGCTCAGAGGCTCTGGAGAGGGGGGCTCTATTGCGGACTTGGTGTATGTTTGGGAATCAAATCCGCCCGCTCGCGCAGCAACGCTGCATCCAGTTTGGTGATATTCAATGTTAGATAGGTGGAGATTGACGTCGTCCCATTTTTGTAGTATCTTCACGATTTCCTCATGCCCATTCCTGGCAGCTAACGAGAGCGGCGTTTGGCTCGACTTATTTGCTTTGTTGGGATTGATGTCGTCCCTTTCCAGAAGTGTCTTCACGGTGCCCTCATGCCCATGCTCGGCAGCCAGCAAGAGCGGTGTTCGGCAATACTCGCTGTCAGCTGTGTTGGGATTGACGTCTTTCCGCGCGAGCAGTATCCTAACCACCCCCTCATGCCCATTATTAGCAGCCCACAAGAGCGGTGTTTGGCTCCATTTATCCGCTTTGTCGGGATTGACGTTGTTTCGTTCCATAAACATCCTCGTGATCCCCTCATACCCACCCATGGCAGCCCGCAAGAGCGGTGTTTGGCTCCATTCATCCACTTTTCCAGGATTGACGTCATTCCGCTCTAGAAGCACTCTCACGATCTCCTGATGCCCATTATTAGCAGCCCACAGGAGCGGCGTTTGGCTCCATTTGTTTGTTTTGTCGGGATTGACGTCGTTCCGTTCAAGCAGCATCCTCACGATCCCCTCATGCCCACCCTTGGCAGCCAACAAGAGCGGCGTTTGGCTGCGTTCATCCGCTTGATCGGGTTTGACGTCGTTCCGCTCCAGAAGCACCCTCACGATCTCTTCATGCCCATTAGCGGCAGCCCACGAGAGCGCTCGGCCACATTCGGTGTAACCTATGTCGAGATTGATGTTCTTTTCCAAAAGCACCCTTACAACCCTCTCATGCCAATCTTTGTCGATATTAACGCCGTCACGTTCCAGCAGCACCCTTACCACCCCCTCATGCCGACCCTCGGCAGCCCACGAGAACGGTGTTCGGCCGTATTTGGTGTCGGGTGTGTCGGGGTTGACGTCGCTACGTTGTAGCAGTATCTTCACGATCTTATCATGCCCATTCACAGCAGCCCACAGGAGCGGGGTTCGGCCATATTCTGTATCTGCTATGTTGGGATTGACGTCGTTCCGTTCTAGCAGCACCCCCACCACCACCCCATGCCCATCCCTAGCAGCCCACGAGAGTGGGGTTTGGCCATATCTAGTGTCAGGCGTGTCGGGAGTGACGTCGTTACGTTGTAGCAGCACCTTCACGATCCCCTCATGTCCATTACCGGCAGCCCACGAGAGGGGTGTTCTGCCAGATTGTCTATCTGCTACATTGGGGTTGACGTCATTCCGTTGCAGCAGGATATTTACCACCCCCTGATTCCGACCACCGGCAGCCCACGAGAGCGGTGTTCGGCCATATTTGGTGTCAGGTGTATTGGGATTGACGTCATCACGTTGTAGCAGCGCCTGCACGATCTCCTTGTGCCCATTCCCGGAAGCCCAAGAGAGCGGCGTTCGACCCCACATATCAGCTTTGTCCGAGCTTACATTACTCTGTTCCAGCAGCATCCTCACGATCACTTCATTTCCATTCACAGCAGCCCACAAGAGCGGTGTTCGGCCGTGTTCTTTATCCACTATGTTGGGATTGACGTCGTTGCGTTGTAGCAGTATCTTCACGATCCTCCAATGCCCATTCCCGGAAGCCCACAAGAGCGGCGTTCGACCCCACATATCGGTTTTGTCCGAGCTTACATTTCTCTGCTCCAGGAGCATCCTCACGATCACCTCATTCCCATTCGCAGCAGCCCACGACAGGAGTGATCGCCCATAGTTGGCGTCAGGTGTGTTGAGACATGGGCAGCTCCGTTCCAGAAATACCTTCACTATCCCCTCACGTCCATTCGCGACAGCCCATGAGAGCATTCGGCCATGATCTGTGATGGTTGTGTCAAGATTGAAGCTGGTCCGTTCTACTAGTACCCTCACGACCCCCTCGTACCCATTTTTGACAGCACGCGAGAGCGGTGTCCGACTCAAGCTATCAGCTTTGTTGGCGTCGACGTCGTTCCGCTCCAGCAGCATCCCGACAACCCCCCCATGCCCATTATTGGCAGCCAGCGAGAGCGGTGTTTGGCTGCAGCGATCCGCCTGGTTTGCATTGACGTCATTCCGTTCCAGCAGTATCTTTACGATCCCCTCGTGGCCATGCTCGGCAGCCCACGAGAGCAATGTTTGGCCGAATACTGTGTCAGCTGTGTTGGGATCGGCCCGTCCCTTTTCCAGAAGGATCCTCACAACGCCCTCATGTCCATATGCCACAGCCCTGTAAAGTGGTGTTTTACTCCACTTATCCGCTTTTTCGAGATTAACGTCTTTCCGTTCTAATAGCATCCTCACGACCCCCTCATGGCCATTCTTGGCGGCCCATGAGAGCGGTGTCCGGCCATATTTAGTGTCAGGTATGTCAGGATTAGCGTCACTCCGCTCCAGCAAGACCCTCATCACCCCCTCATGCCCCCTCCCAGCAGCCCAGGAAATTGCCGTGTTGCCGTGGAAATCACTTGACTCCACATCCCCTTTCCTCGTCTCCAGTAAAGCAACTGTTATCTCCACGCACCCGAAGTAGGCGGCGCCGTGAAGCCCTGTAAATCCTCTAGGGATGCCTTCTCGATCAAATGGCTGTTCCTCATCTCTCACACCACGCAATAAAGCTATCTTCGAAGATATGTGCTTATCATATCCATCGAGTAGCTTCAATGCAAGGCTTTTCACATTTTCTGTAGTTCCCCATCTAGTGTGTGCTCCCCAATAACAAGAAGCATATTCGACAAAGGGGGCGGTTGGCGGGACACATCGGAGGGCAGGAGAAAGGCCCTTCACGTGGCGAAAATTGAGGTAGGTCAAACAGACCTCGGCAATCATCGAGTGGGGCTTAAGGAAGAGGCTGGGATTGTGGGAGAGGTACTCTTGCAGAGTATAGTGGACAAGTCGGACGGTAGAGGAGGACTTCTCAACCGTTATGAGCCCCAATGAGCATGCTAACACTATTTCTATCGCCGGAATATTATCAATATCCAAATCCATAGACCCTTCTACCCCCAGAGCGTGGCATAGCTCGTCAACACGTAATGGCCGCTCCGCATGTGATACCCACATTAGAACATCCATGCCGAGTTTTGAACTGTTTCTCGGCTGCGCACCTATTCGAGATAGGGTTGTCGTGTAAGCGTCACCTAGGCCCTCCCCTTTGGTCATCTCGTAAAGCTTCTTTCTTCTCCGAGTGAGAGTGATCTCGCCCAGGATTGCATCCATGTTTAGAGAAACGAGAAGAAAACTAGGCACCACCATTAGTGAATTGAACTTCTATGGGGAATATATTTGATATTCTTGCTTACCTTTCCGAGATCTTCTCCGGAATAATTTTCATTATATCCGCCCACAACTTGTCATCCATTGCATGAGAATTATTGTCAACCTTTAGCCTCATCTCCAGATAACTCATAATATCCCCATAGGTAGGACTTAGAGGTATCCGGAGGGCCTCGCTAAAAAAATTCACAATTTCGTTGTCGATATGAGGCCTTCCAGTAAGGAAGACCCGCGTACCTGGAGACACTCGAACGATTTCCTGCACCGACTCAAGGAGCTCCCGCCGGTGCTTCGAAGGGGATTCGTCTAATGCGTCAATGCATATGAATAATCGCGGTAGCGACGTAATAGTCTTCTTCACAATCTCTACCATATCCGGGAGTAGGAGACCTCGGCCGCCAAACTCTTTTTTGGCCCTCTGAAACGCCTCCCGTATATGCCTAGGGATTCCTCCTCTACTAGCAAGTTGCTTGAGCATGGCACCTAGAATATTTGTTGTGGACTGTTCTTGCTGGGCAAGGAAGTCGCAGTATAGTCCCACGACAGCAACGTCTTTGTCTTCCGCCCGATCACACAAACTATCAATAACCAGGGAACTATTTTTTACAGGTTGTTAATGATATCTACATTATCTCCTTCTAGGCTGGGCTCCTTCCTACCTGACAAAAGTTTTCCCCACCCCCGGGTTCCCATAACAAAACAACACTTGCTCCATGCTGCCATCTTCCGCGTCACGCCATTTTCTGAACTCGCTAGTGTCTAGTACCCAGTTTCCCACGTTATTAAGTCGGTCGGTTCGCACACCTTGGTGCCGCTGCTGTGGTTCAAGTGGTGATAGCCACCGCAGAATTTGATGCCCCTCATCGTCTATTTCTGTGACGAAGTTGACAATACTGTTGAACGAATTATTATTGTTGGAATTATTATTGAACGAGATGAAATTGCCGGGGATCTGCTGCTGCCGGAACGACATCAGTGCCATAGTCTATGTGCTGAATTCGTTCTTTTGCAAGCGGTAGAGAGGGATCGTGTGTGGTGAGGATCTGACTTCTCTCTGAGCTAGGGTGATTTCGACAACCTGAAGAAAGAGGAGGTGGTAACTGATAAGGCTCTGGCGTTACCCACATATGCCCAGACCCCGCATTGTGGGCAGTGCTTTGAAAGTCCTCACCAGACCCCGGTTCACCAAAATATTTTGCTCCCACATCAGCCTTGGAATTCAGAACTAAAGATAAGCCTAACTGGTTTGAGTGAAAAATCTTATCCACCTAGATCGCACCTGTCACTCGTAATTGCCGTACTGTTGAGCTGTATCTGTCTAAAATGCATGCACCTTAACATACTCACTGTATTCTTCAAACACAACTCTAAATCCACCCGTATCCCAGAAAGTTCACTCCCAAGATTCTTTTACGGAAGTACAGCTTTTTTCTAATAAGTGCTGTACGAGTACAAGGGCTAGATATACGGAGGTACAGCCCATAAGTATTGTATATTTTGCTAGCAGGGGGTGTTTGTGCTAGCAAGGGTGACGGGGGTGAATTAGGTAGCTACCATGCCCCATTCGCTCCCCTTATACCCAATTCGTTACTCTCACCCAACGCTAACCGAACACCCCTGCCAGTAAAATATACAATACTTATGGGCTGTATCATACTTGTACTAGTACCTCCGTAAAGTTTTCATCCGGCTAATTTAGGCTAGCCCACAAAATAATCCCTGTCGTGTATCAGACGAAAACATCATTCATTTTAGCCTATCTTTACTACTCTAAAGTATCCACCCTCATCAAGAACAAGCCTACAGCCTTTAAATCAGGCCTTACTGCGGGGATCCAAAAGAATTTTCAAGTCTCCCCAAATTTCCCAAATTTCCCAAAAATCTCCTCATCCCCGGAGCCTTCCCCGATCCCCATCACCCCCACATATGAAGACATCTCCCTGGCACTTGCACAGTATCCTACCTACAGCGCTTCGAACACCTGGGGCTAGTACATTGTTAGGAGTCTCGGTTAGGCCACCATCAGGGGGTAGAAAGGAATTCAAAAAATCAAAGGGAATTCTGCTCTTTCATAAGGTGTTATGTCATACAAAAGCGTTTACATTGGTCAAGCACGCTGTGCCGAATCTCCCTCGGGGGTCTTTACTGACCGCTGGTGGATTAGGCGGTCTTGGACTCAGGGGTTCCAAGTGGGTTAGGAGCAAAACCTCCAGGTCCGGCTATGGGTGCACAGCGGCAATGCCATCACCCACTATGCATTTTTCCTTTCGGGGTTGCCCCAAGCCGGGCCTTAGGAAAATCTCTCTGCCCACTAGTGGGGGGGCTGGGCAGTGACGGGAGTGTGAACAGCAAAGTTAACTAATATATCTACTAAACCTTAACTGCGCTTCTCTGACCCGATTTAAATTGCCTGGGATATGAAGTCGCAGGTGAGCCTTTAGTGTATGGTAATACCGTTATAAAAGATCTGGGGCGATAGAATATACATCATAGTGTAATCTAGGGTAGTGATTTTTATCTGTTATGGTTATAGATACATACGCAAGCACAGCTGTGAGAAAATGAGAAAATGAGAAAAATCGGCGTTTATTTTCCCCCGCTTTCCCTCAAGTACCATACCTACAGCCTCCCAGGCAGCGAGGATGAGAAAACTGTGTGGATTCTCGGTTAGGCTAAGGACCTAAGGTTTGATTTGGACTGCTGGGCTGAAAAAAAAAACTTTGATTTTGACCAGTAGTCTACAATAAGCTAAGCCGCGTAAGCTCAGGCTGCGCTCTCTCGGAAAGGTATGGAGGTACAGCGTGTAAGTTTTGTAGGTTCTACTCGCATAGACGAGGACTGCCACCCTCACACCCCGTGTAACCTACAAAACTTACACTCAAGAGAGAAGTTTCTTGCTCGTATTTTCTTCTCTCACTCCTCTGTTTCGCTCTCGGGGTTACGTCATACGGAGGTGCAGCTCCTAAGTTTTGGATGTTCCACAGGGGGTAAGGGCAGCCAACCTCGCTTGTGGAACATAGTCTAAAACTTAGGTGCTGTACCTCCGTAATAAATCAAAACTACAGTTATGGATTACACTCTAAGGCGCAGTTAGGCAGGCCGCGGGGGATGGCCTTCTTCTACAGGGGGATCTTTTTACTCAGCACCATTCTGCTTATTGCTTAACCGCTTACTAGAGTTTCGTCTTCATCGCAACCAATACTAAAGAAGTTTCCATGCGATAGTGTTTTTTTTGCCTACGAGTACTCCTTGGTAAGAATGTATCGTAGACCGAACTGTTGAAAATAGGCTTTCGGATATGCACTCTCTACTTACTAGAGTACGACATAGCAAGTCATTCACTTACCCTATTAGAAATTTCCCTTATGTCACCACTTGGTCAATTGACTTAATACGCAACTCTCTTCTCATTTGTCTTCTCTTGTCTTCTACATTGTGTCCTTTAACTGTTTTTCCTCTACTCATATATGTTGCTATTTCACTGTATAAATAGTAGGCCTTCCTGGCCCTCTGCGATTAGAATCAAGGTCTAAAAGCATCTCTAGCACGCACATCTTCCCGGTATATAGCTTGACTTTTGGCCCGTTTTTCAACACAAACTAGATTGCGAACTTCGAGTGATATTTGGTGAGTAGTCTTTAATGTTGGCAAAAAGCTAGACTAAGTGCATTCGACAGCCTACTCGCTAAAAAAATAGTTTTCCCCTAGTCCTTACCCATGGGCGAAGCGCAGTCCTGAACTGCGCTCCCAGCTTGGAGGTAAAGTCGGGGACAGACTTTTGTGTTTTGGCAAGTATCATACTCCGTGATTGTATCGCCTACAGGCAGGCCGGGTAACCTGCTCCTACGGAAAAGCTCGGTGACCCACAAAGTTGCCTATTTGAATTTACTATTGCTTGTACTTGTATTTGTACAAGTAATTTAATACAAATTAGACATATTGAAAGATACAAGTATGTTGTGATTATTAGGCCCAGAAGGAGGTACGGACACTAAAAGATTTGAATTCGGAGTTACAGTCCCCACCTTACCTTGTGAAGGGCTTACCTCCGTAAAGTCCACGCGAGCACCAGCCACAATGATCCGGTCAGCATG
>Ga0307507_10002869_pt1 | contig 34791 bp, 9 predicted proteins | sample 7_EM_MG_FD_207223 | JGI IMG/M metagenome (GOLD analysis project Ga0307507, IMG submission 207223) | Populus trichocarpa ectomycorrhiza microbial communities from riparian zone in the Pacific Northwest, United States - 7_EM | ecosystem: Host-associated > Plants > Roots > Unclassified | place...
AAGCAGTATTTGTATATAGATGGCAACCACAAAAGAAGAGTTGCTAGTGTTGGGAATTAGGCAAGCGGTCGTCACGTGACGCCGCGGCACTAGCGTGGCGAGGAGTCTTAAGCTCCTCGCCCTTCCTCATTCTAATAGAATGAAGCTATTAACCAACATCACTATAACCTACTCGAGTAGTCGTTATTGGTGAGTCACCCTGTGTAACCAACAGAAACGGTTATAAAAACGGATATATTAGACTATATACTAGGAGTATGTTTATTATAAAAACCCTAGGACGCATAGCACCTAGTAGCGTACTATAGTCAGAAGATAACACCACCGGAACTAAACTATAACATTTATAATAAGGAGTTATTAGGTATAGTTATAGCACTTAAAAAGTAGAGAGCATTTTTATAAGGCCTAGAAAAACTATTTATAGTTAAAATAGACTATAAGAACCTAATAGGGTTCCTAATAATAAAGGAACTAAACTAAAAATAAGTTAGATAGGCGGAAATACTTACAGAATATTACTTCAAAATTTAGTATACTAAGGGTAATAAAAATATAAGAGCAGATATACTTAGCAGAAAGGCTAAATTGTAAAAAATAAAAAACTATTAGAAGTAATATTACGCAAAGATAAGGATGGATTGGTTAGGTATAATTATTCTAAGATTATAGCAATAAAAGAAGAAAGGACCTATAAAGCACTAAAGAGTAATTAGTTATAAAAGATCTAAGAAGCATAGAGTGAGAATTTAGACTTAAAGCAGTATAAGTACTAAGAGGCTATATATATGCTAAAAGGAATTACAGAAGAGTTTATAAAAGAATTCTATAAAGGAATAACTTAAAGATATAATGGAGCTATAGGCTTAGTGTTAAGACTTTAAAAGGAGTATATTATTTAAGGAATTTGGGAACTAGCAAAATAAGTTACTAAGAAATGTCTAGATTGTTAAAGGAATAAACTAATAAGGTATAAGCCGTATAGAGGGCTACAACCTATTAAGATACTAGAGAGACTATAGAAGGTTATATTATAGGACTTTATTATAAAGTTACTAAAGTTAAGAGACCTTATTACCAGATAGGATTATAATATAATCCTTATAATAGTAGATAAGTTAACTAAGTAGGGCTACTTTATAGTATATATAAAAAAAATCTTAGTAGAAGATATAGCTAGAATCTATATTAAAGAAGTATTTATAAGACATAGAGCGCTAATAAAGATTATATTAGATAGAGATTTAAGATTTATAGCAGCATTTTAGGAGGTATTTTTAGCGGAATAAGGGGTTTGCGTAGTAATATTAATAGCATATTACCTATAAACAGATAGTTAAATAGAAAGACTAAAATAAACGTTAAACCAGTATCTAAGGCATTATATTAATTATGCATAAAATAATTGGGTATTATTATTACCAGTTATATAGTTTATATATAATATAACACTATAAAAAGGAATGGTTATATTACTATTTAAGGCAAACTATAGGTATAAGCTAAGAATATTGTTATTACTACGCTAAATAGAGAAAATAAGTAGTATAGCTAAGTAAAGAATAGAGAACTTAATAAATCTTTATGCATACCTTAAGGAAACAGCTAAACTAGTATAAGAGAGAATAAAAAGGTACTACGACGCTAAGAGATCTAAGGGACTAGATCTTAAGGAGGGGGATAAAGTATGGCTACTATATAAAAAATTTAAGAGTTAACGACTAAGCAAAAAGTTAGACTATATTAGACTAGGACTATTTATAATTAAAGCAAAGATCTTAGAAGTTACGTATAAGTTAGACTTATTAGAAAAGATAAAGATCTACCCTATATAGTATATTATTAAGCTAAAGCCAGCACATAGAAATATTAAGCTACTAGTTTATAAAGTAGACACATATAGAGGTTAAGAAGAAGATAAATAGAAAGTTTTAAAGATTATTAGTTATAAGGACATTAATAACAAAATATAGTATAAGGTTAAGTAGATAGGCTATAATAAAACTACCTAGGAGCTATTAGATACCCTTAAAAACGCTATAAGAAAGGTATAGAAGTATTAGAAGAAATTAGGTTAGGTAGTATTAATAAAGAAGGATTACTAAAAAATAAGTTATTTAAGGGGGACCTAAAAGGAGCAACTGCCATATTACTTAGAGTTATTTCCGTCTCTATTAGATAAGAATCCTTTTTTTTATCTTCTTCCATTTTATAAAGACCCTATTTAGTAAAATTAAGTTCTTTTAAATAACCCTTTTTATAAACCTTTTTAAAACAAACTAATTAAGCGGAGGCGTTTATTTAATTCTTTAAGGCTTTTTATTTATAAATAGAGGCAGTAAAATAAACAGAGATAGCTTCTAATTCCGCTATATAGGCATAGCGCAGTTCTTTAAGGGTAGCTAATAGTTTACTATTAAGCTTTTTAGCAGTAGATTAAATCTAAGACCCTAAAACAAATTAGATAAGGCACTAGACGCCTATAAAAAATAATAAGATGCGTGTATTTAGTGTTAGAGACAGATCTAATATTATAGGATAACTGTATGTTTAACTTTATATACTTAGCGTAAGAGGAAGGTTAGTAAGAGCGACAGCTCCGCGCTTAGGGCCTATACGCTAAACTGTTAAAATGCATCTTTTATACTAAGAATATTAAGTTCCTGGGCTTTATTATTACCCCTAGGGGTATTATAATAGACTCTATCCGTATAAAAGCTATTAAGGAATGGCCTAAGCCTAAGTCCTATAGGGATATCTAGGTCTTCCTTGGCTTCGCCAACTTCTATAGGCGATTTATCTAGAACTACTTAGATACCGCATACCCCCTACACGCATATTTTATATAGGCGCATTATAACCTAATATTAGATAGGAAGAAGAAGCAGAAGTATAAGTTAAAAGGGCCCATTAAATGGTATTAACCTTGGTCCTAGCCTAATAATACTTAGTAGGCGTTCTGTAAGCTATGCGCTATATTTATATAGGCTCCTCTACTTTAGTACTTTAACTCTAATCTACCCCTAATAGTAATTACTAACGCTTCTAACTATGCCTATAGCGGTATACTTCTATAGCCTTTAGGGCAGGGAGATTAACTCCACTAGAACCTAATCTCTTATTATAGTTAGAAGCTTACTAGCCTAGAAGTATAGTATAATACGTATAACAAAGAACTGCTCGCCATAGTGCAATACTTTAAGACATGGCGCCATTACCTTAAATATGCCGCGTATATAACGCGCGTGCTCTATAATTATAATAATCTTAGGTACTTTATAACCACTAAGAGCTTATCTACTTGCTAGGTGTCACGGGACTCCTCCGTAACACCTTACACATGTCTACCTGTTTCCACCTACGCAGCAAGAAGAGACTGACCACGAGATAGCAATCTGATGGTAATCTACGGCAATCTAACAGCAATCTGCCGCATTCTGCTATATTCTGCTAAGTCCACCAAATCCTGCCAAGTTCTACTAGGACCGCTACTCGAATCCTATTCTGCTCCGTGTACGTATCGACCAAGCAACTAAACTAGCGATATATACCCTTTCTTCCCGTTTCCTTACCTTCTCTTCTTACGCAACGTCTTGACTTCATCACACAGTTTATATACATAGCTTAATAATATCTACTTCGCTATATATTATTACCACTTATACTTACTCTGTGACACTACATTACGTTAAAACCTACACTCCGCCCCGCCCTATTTAAAATATAGAACAACCTCAAAGCCCCTATAACGGCCGCCAATATTATGTCCGCACTCCGGGAACAATTAGTAGATATATAAAAGTCCTTTATAGACGCCCTCGCACAAAACCAAGCTACTATAGCTTAACAGCAAGCCGAATAAGAAGCATGGCACTAGAAAACAATTAAGGCCCTCTAAGAAGAAATCCGCACCCTTAAGATATCCACGCTAAACCCTTAAGACCGGTCACTATTACTAGAAGCCAATACGCGGAACACGAGCCCTAAACCAGCAATAGTTATCCCACTAGTAGAACCGACTACTATACCATAATAATCTAAACAATTACTAGACCCTCTAATATTTACTAGTAAACAATAAGAACTCTAATCATTTCTAAGCCGGCTTAAAAATAAGCTAACCAGTAACGCCAACCGCTACCTAACTAAAGCTAACCGACTCTGTTATACCCTAAGTTAACTAGGAGGAGATGCAGCTAACCTTATTAAACCTCTTTAACCAAACTCAGTACCAAGCCTAATTGTACTTCTTAAAGCCACGTATAGTGACCTGAACCGCTAAGCTACTGCTTAAAGAAAGATAAACCACATAACTTAAGGAATAAAAAGCTTTCTAGTATACTTCTCCAAATTCAACCGTTACGTAAAAGAAACAGGCTGGAACGACTCCGCACTAATTAACAGCCTTATTAAATCCCTAAGTCCTAAACTAAAAACCTCCCTAATAGGTGTAGACCTATTAGGAGCCCTTAACGCCTGCGCAAACGTTATTAATAAATAGTACAATGATATACTACGTCTGACACTAAAGTCCGCTCTTTGATATAATATAACAACCCTATAAACATCTACTAAGCTATTGTCTTAGCCTAAGCACCCTGACGCCATGGATATTAACACTGGAACCCTAGGATACGCCCCACTAGGGTCCTCTAAATAAGAACAACGCACTAAGCTAGGCCTCTGTTTTAAGTGTGGAAGTAGCTCCTACTTCTCTAACCACTGCTCCGTCCCCCTGCCCCAACGCAAATTATAAACGGCTAATACTAGTAGCCATTTACCGTATCAATCCTCTAGTTACCGTCCCTAATCTCTACCTAGTTCCAGCCCTATATCCAGTAAGCACCACTTATAAGGACGAAGCTACAACTAATATACTATAAGAACTCCACCCCAATCGCCTCTAAAAGGAAGGTCCTGGAGCTAAGTCGCTCTCTAGGACGGCGCTGCCTTAGGATCTCGTTAAATACTTTAGATGTTATAAACTCTAACTCTTAGGATTATAGCATAACCGTTAACTGTCGTCTTCAGCAGAACAATTAATAGGTTAATACTCAAGTCCTAATTAATATAGGAGCCAGCGGCATAGGATTTATTAATAAAATCTTTATGTAAGATAATAGTTTTACTCTAACCCCCCTTAACCAGCATATTAATGTATTTGGATTTAATAGCAAACGCACTGTCTTAGGCTGTATTACCCACGTAGTATTTCTAAGACTCTAATACCTAAACCATAAAGAACTAATTAGGCTTTTCATTACCACCCTAGGTCACTTAATAATCCTTAAACAACCCTAGATAAAGCTATATAAGGTAACCATTAATTAGGACAACCTTAAGCTTCTATTTACCGCCTCCCGTTATAAGCAGAAGTGTCTTATAACCCGCTGCTTAGACCCCAAACCGAAATCTAGAAAATCCACCAAGATCTACCAGTCTAAGATTTCCACCAACGTCCACTAAGAACCCAGAAATAACACATAACTATATAAACTAACTCTAACTGCTATACCCCAAACCAAGCAGAAGCTTAAGCTTAATATACAAAAGTACCAAAAGAACTGGTACTCTACTATAAAAAGGATACTTAAAGAACCCGAACCTAAATCTAATACCAACTCCATACCTAATACTGAACTTAAACCCAAATAAGAAACCATATAAAAAACTAAGGATAATCCGAGTTTGCTTAATACCTTAGATATCCACATAATTGGAGCTACCCCGTTAGTATAACTCGCCAAGAAACCTAAACATACAATCTTCGCTGTTACAATGGCCGATATTAAAAAGGCCTTAGCACTAAAGAAACACACCAACCCTGCCATAAAAGTACCAGTATGCCACCATAACAACCTAGAAGTATTTTTATAAAAGGAAGCCGATAAACTAGCAGAACACTAACCATACGACCATAAGATCATACTTAAAGAAGGAAAACAGCTAGGATTTGGACCCTTATACAGAATGTCCCAAAACGAACTCTAAGTACTGCGGAAGTACTTAGACGAACACCTAAGTAAAGGATTTATCAGAGTAAGCTCTTTACCTATAGCTACACCTATAATCTTTGTTAAGAAACCTGGCGGCGGTCTACACTTCTATATAGACTACCAAGCTCTTAACGCTATTACCATTAAGAATCAGTACCCGCTCCCATTAATTTAAGAGACACTGAACCGATTAAGTAAGGCTCGCTACTATACAAAACTCGACCTTATCCACGCATTTAACCGCCTCTATATCGTAAAAGGAGATAAATAGCTCACCGCATTCCGTACTAGATATAGACTATTTAAATACTTAGTGACGCCGTTCGGCCTTATAAATGCCCCAAGTTCATTCCAACACTTTATAAATAATACCTTACGACCTTACCTAGACGTTTTCTGTACTGCTTATATTAACAATATCCTAGTATATAGCAATAACCTGGCTAAATATAAGAAACACGTTGACCTTGTCCTAGAAGCCCTACGTGGAGCTAGACTATAATTAGATATAGATAAATACAAGTTCTATAAAATAGAAGTTCTATACCTCGGACTTATTATCTCTATAGACGGTATATAAATAGACCCAAAGAAGATTAAAGCAATTGTAAACTGGCAAGAACCCAAGAACGTCAAGGATGTAAGAGCCTTTATAGGATTTGCTAATTTCTACTAACGGTTTATTAATAACTTCTCCGCCCTAGTTTCACCTCTTATGGCTCTAATACGAAAGGACAAAGCCTTTATCTTTAACAAGGAATATAAGAAGGCCTTTGCCTATCTAAAAGTTATATTCACCACCGCACCTATACTCTAACACTTTGACCCAAACTGAAAGAGTGTTATAGAAGCTGATTTATTTAACTACGTCACTAGAGGCATTCTGTCTCAGTATAATAAGGAAGGAGTACTGCATCCAGTAGCATACTTCTTAAAACAATTAAGTCCAGCTAAATATAACTACGAGATCTACAATAAGGAATTATTAGCCATTATTAGATATTTTAAACAATGGCGACCCAAACTAGAAGGCGCCGGATTTCCAATTAAGGTTCTTAGCAACTATAAGAATCTACAGTACTTTACAACCACGAAATAGCTAAGTCATTGTTAAGCCCGCTAGTTAGAATATCTGTCTCGTTTCTAATTCTTAATTACATACCGCCTAGGCGTTTAAGGTTAAAAACCTAATACCCTAACTCGACGTTCACAAGACATAATAGTATAGGAAGAAGCGCGCGCCTACCGCAATCAAACGCTGCTTTGCCCCAAATTATTTAATCCCCCAGCTAAAGACCTTACGGTATACGTCCTTGAAATAACTGATCAATTAATTGAGTAGATTATAGTTGATGAATACCTAAATAATAAGTTTATCCAAGAGACACTTAAGTTAATTTAAGATGGCGTTAGACGCTCCAAAAAGATCTCTCTAAGTAAATATAAAGCTCGTGGAGAACGCTTATACTACTAGAACCGCCTAGTTGTACCTAACCATAACGAACTTAAGCTCAAGCTCCTTAAACACGTATACAATCTACCAGTAGCCGGCCACCTAGGCCAAGAAAAAACCCTAGAGCTGCTCTAACGGGAGTACTACTAGCCAAATATGTATAATATAACACAAAGGTACGTCTCTAGCTATCACACCTGCCGACGAGCCAAAGCCTTATATAAGAAGTATAACGGCTTTCTAAAGCCACTGCCTGTTCCGGACTAAAGATAGAAGGACATCTTAATTAACTTTATTGTTGATCTCCCCGTAAGTAAAGGCTATACAAACATTATAGTAGTTATAGACCGACTATCCAAAATAAGACACTTAATCGCCTGCCCTAATATATTAATACCTGCCATCGCCTAACTGTTCCTAGATTATATATGGAAACTCCATAGACTTCCTAAAACGATTATCTCTAATAGAGGCCGCTAGTTCGTCTTGGCGTTCTAGGAAGAACTAACTACCTAACTCCGTATTAAAGCGCTATTGTCTATAGCATATCACCTAGAAACGGACAGTTAAACGGAACGTGCAAATGCTATAATGGAATAGTATATTCGGATATACACGTCGTATTTACAGGACGACTGGATAGACTGGCTTATATTTACCGAGTTTACTGCAAATAACTCTGTCTTAGAAACTATAAAGGTCTCCCCGTTCCTAGCTAATTACGGCCAGTACCCACAAATGGGTTTTAAACCCTTTAGTAATGTTCCTCGCCCAGCTTATTAGGCCTTATAAGTTGCAGAAGCAAACGAATTCATAAAGAAGATAGAAGAACTATAAGAGTTCCTTACTAACGAAATGACATGGGCCTAGTTTGTCTATAAAGCCGCAGCAAATAAGAACCGAACCCCAGCACCAGTTTACTAAATTAGTGACTTCGTCTAGCTAGACGCAAGAAATCTGAACATAAAACAACCTACTAAGAAACTTAACTAGAAGAACGCCGGCCCTTATAAGGTTAAAAAAGTTGTCTCTCCTTATACCTACCGACTAAAGCTCCCTAATACGGTTAAAATCCACCCTGTATTCCATACATCAGTCCTCCGCCCTGCCGCCCCTATATCAGATGCCCTACTTGGACAGATCTAAGACCCTCCCCCACCAGTTAAAGTGGATGGTAAGGATGAATACCTCATTAAAAGAGTTGACGACATTAAGTACAACAAACGGAAACGCAAATATATGTATCTTACGAAATAGAGAGGCTTTACTAAGCCCTTATAGGAACCCGTTGACTCTATAGGACTTATACAAGCCGTAGAAGACTTTCACGAACTCCACCCAGAACTACCTTAGCCCCATCTTGTAGAAGCTCGAGTTTAAAGGGGGGGTACTGTCATGGGACTCCTCCGTAATACCTTACACACGTCCACCTGTTTCTACCTACGTAGCAAGAAGAGACTAACCACGAGATGGCAATCTAACGGTAATCTACGGCAATCTAACGGCAATCTGCCGCATTCTGCTATATTCTGCCAAGTCCACCAAATCCTGCCAAGTTCTGCCAGGACCGCTACTCAAATCCTATTCTGCTCCGTGCACGTGTCGACCAAGCAACCAAACTAGCGATATATACCCTTTCTTCCCGTTTCCTTACCTTCTCTCCTTACGCAACGTCTTGACTTCATCACACAGTTTATGTACATAGCTTAATAATATCTACTTCGCTATATATTATCACTACTTGTACTTACTCCGTGACACTAGGCCTGGTACGTTAAGGAACTAGCTAAGTTTAATTTTAAGATTAAATATAAGCCAGGTAAAGCAAATCCCGCTAATATACTATTTTAGCGCCTAGATTATACTAAAGGCTTTAAAGATGGCAGTAAAAGGACAGTCCTTAATGCTATACTGCCTATATTATAGCAAAAGTTATAGGTTATAGGCCTTATGGGAGGCCCTGGTACTACTATACTATACTAGTAAGTAGTATATATGTAGCATATAAGCGACCCTTATAAACTTAGCGCCGGCGGATTAGAGCGTCTTGCTATTCTCTCTAAGACTACTTTAACTGGCCTAATAGTGCTTAACCCTAGGGAAGACTCCTTAGCCTAGGCTATAGTCCCCTATAATAACCCGGCGAGTTACCTGCGTATTATATATTACTTTACTAGCACCAACTTTACGCAGAGTCTTATACTATGGTAAGAGGTATTAATAGCTACCTTAGCCAAAACGGCGTTTATAAAACACCCCCCTAAGTTACTGGTTAATTTTATTTATTAAGTATAAAAAAGGGACGCCTTTATACGCTCTATATATAATTAGTTAACTTAGGGGCGAGTCCCTACTAGTAATAAGGACTATACCCTTAATAATTAAGGACTCCTAAGGCAAAATAATAAAGTCTAGGTGCTAAATTATATACTACTATAATAGGAGATCCTTAAGTGGAATTATAATAATCCTATAGGCGGCTACTATGGTTTTAACTATATCTTTAAGGTAATCGCGCAAAAGTATATTTAGAATGGCTTTACCTAGGACCTCCGTAAATACCTAGATAACTATAATACCTATTAACGCTTTAAATCGCGCCGCTATAAACCCTATAGTAAGCTGCAGCCTCTTTAGGTCCCTACCTAAGCCTAGCGGCATTATTTACTTAACTTTATTATAGATCTCCTAGAGTCTAACACTCCTAATAGCATAGAGTATATCTCTATCCTTATTCTTATAGACTATTTTATAAAGTTAGTACACTACTACCTAGTATATAAGATAATTAATACTATATAACTCACAAAACTCTTATTTAAAGTCTTTGCGTAAATAGGGCCTCTAAATAATATTGTCTTTAATAGGGGTAGTATATTTATAAGCAAGTACTAAAGTACTATATGCTACCATCTTCGCGTTTAATATAAACTTAGCACTGTATTCTACCTATAGATAGATAGTTAGATAAAGCGTTAGAACTAGGAGCTTAAGGTATACCTACGCATATTTATAAACTGGGAATAGTCTAATTAGGCCTCCTTACTTATAGAAGCAGCCTTTACCTATAACTCTAAGGTCTATACCACAACAAAGCATTCCCCTATTAAGCTCGCCTATAGCTAGCTACTAAACGTCCTAGATGGAGTCCTAAATAGCGTCTAAGATGCCTAGTAAAGTAGGGAAGGGTCTAAGTTAATAAATATTCAACTCGCAGAGACGTACCTATAACACCTACGCCCTATATATATAAGGCAGCGGCATTAATAATGCACGCCTAAAAGCTTTAGGTAAAATACTATAATCGTCACCATCTGGCCAAGCATTTCGCCGTTAGTAAACAAGTCTTACTCTCCTCTAAAAATATCTATATAAAACGTCCCTATAAGAAGCTTAACTGCAAGTTTATAGGACCGTTTTAAATCCTAGAGCGTGTAGGGCAGTAAGAATATAAGCTAGAGCTCCTATTTACTATAGCACGGCTCTACCTAGTCTTCTATATCTCCCTACTAGAGCCTTATAGGTTACGCCCTAGGTTTTAACCCCTAGTAGTAAAAGAGCTTAAGAAAGGTAGCTGGGAAGTAGAAGCAATTATTGCCTACTAGGATTGTGCTAGATAACCACAGTACCTTATTAAATGGCTAGGATGGCTAAATAAGTATAATAAATGGAAATACAATATAGAACTTAAAAATTGTTAATAACTGCTAGATAAGTACCATAAGTAGGATACCCTAGCCTCGTAGCCAAAGCGTAGGCAAAAAGTAAGCGCTACTACTAAGATATAACCTGTATAAAAGCGGAGCAGAGAATGTCCTAAGGGATTAAAGAATAAGTTAACGCTTATAGTAAGAACTACGGCATATATATAGGGTAAAGCGTGATTTATTAATATCCTATATAAGCCACACTTTAACGCAACCTAGTTGTACTAGTGACTTGTAGGCGACTTATAGGTAAGGCTATAGCGTACGCCAATAACGAAACTTAATTTAGAAAATACCCTTCCTAGACCTAGTCTATTACTCTATGCCAGCTTAGCAGATTATTTATATTAGAAAATAGGCCCGCTTTAACTAGGGTCCACTTAACTGGGGTTTAAGACCTTCTAGTAACTCACTAGCAGTAACCTATACTAATAACTTATACTATTCCATATATATGCTATATAGATAATATATAAGGCTAAAGTATAGGTTAGTGGCGGATTTAATAGGTATATAGCCTTACCGTCTATAAGTCTGACTGTATATAAATAACCTATAACCTGCCTATATGTCACAGTGCTATTGTATAGGTAAACTGAATAACTACGTTGTGGTATAAAGAGGAGAAGCGGCGAAAGGGGTATTGTATATAAGTAGTGGGGCCAGGTGCCAAGGCGCTAGTGGTGGGCCAGCTAATAGTAGGAAATAGTACGAGATAGTATGAAATAGTACGCGACAGGTTAGTGCCGTGACAGTACTCCCCTCCCCTAGAAGGTTTAGTCCCCAAACCAAATAAGTAACTCTAGAATAGAATATTACGGCACTAGCAAACTGCGGTTATATAACCAGTGGCTATGGTGTTAGTGGAAAATGGTGGATTTGGTACGTGAAGATGTTAGTTTTGCTTACCGCTTTTAGCCAAGCTAATGGCGATTTTCTATCCCGGGGATGGAAAATCCTAATTGGTTAGCTTAATAAATAGCGTTGGCAGAACTCTACACCGCTACCTAAATTAATTAGGCGCGGCGCTTTTGGCAAGAATCTAACTAATTAGACAACTTTGACCGGCGGTTAAAGTTCTATAAGATCTTAACTTTTCTAAATTATTGTGGTTGTTGTCCACAGCCTTAATGTGGTAAGTCTCTCTTACCTTGTACCCAGTCTGGGGGTCTGGGCTTCTTAGGGTGTTATTTATGGAACTTTAGTAGTGCGTGCTTATACCCTTTTAGAGACTTTTTGGGTTCCTAGGTTCTCTTATTATAATACTTCCACTTAATGCAGTATATTAAGCCGTGCTCGTCCCTTTGTTTATTATATATATTAAGAATTTTCTTAAATTCCCACTTATCTGTGATATTGCTGTTATTATTTCTTTTGGCTATCCTGCCTGTAATATTGCAATATTTCTCTTTGTTAATGCGTGCTTAGCTAGAGATCTCTTTAGGGAACTAGAGGTGGACCTTTAATATATGGAAAGATTTATTAACGCAAATGTAGTCTAGAAGGTCCACCACAACTGCCCCTCTATAGGCAGCTAAGACGGGCTAGGGTCCATCCTAGTTATTATCCTATTTCCTCTTAGGCCGGTTAGTCTTTATATTTTTAAGGCTAATTATAACCATATCATCCTTTTTAAATATTGTACCTTTATCCTGTTTTATATTAGTGTTGTCTTTATAGCATTGCTGGGATATATAAGCTAGAGCTTTAAGCTGGGTTAGGATACGCTTAAAGCGGTTAGCAATGGTATTAGCTTATAGGTACTTTTTCTTTATATATATAGATAGGGCTAATAGCTGGGGCCCCGCTAGTTTAATGCCTAGACGTGGGTTATAGCCATAGTTAGTAAAGAATGGTAAGATTCCTGTAGTTTTGTTAACTTAGTTATTTATAGTAAACTTAGCAAGAGGGAGCTAATCTACCTAGTTATCTTAGGTGAAGCTTATGAAAGTGCGTAGGTACTTATTTATTGCTGCGTTAACAATCTTGGTTTAGCTATCTATTTTAGGGTGCTATGCGGAACTAGGTTTTAGGGTTACCTTTAGGTATTGGTTTAGGTAACGCTAGAAGTTGGAGACAAATAAAGACCCTTTATTGAAAATGATAGTACTTAGGGCGCTGTGTAACTTATAGATAGTATAGGTAAATGCTTTAATAAGCTCCTTAGTGTTTAGGCTGGTAATAGGAATAAAGTATGTTATCTTTATTAGGCGGTCAATGATGATAAAGATATGTCTATATGTTTTGCCGTTGTAAAGGCATTTAGGCAGGTTAATAATGTGGTTAATGGAGATATTGGTCTATGGGCGGACTAGTAGTTCTAGTGGTTTTAGGAAACTGGGTGGTGCTAAGTGTAGGGTCTTTATATAGAAGCAGAGAGCGCAGTCTTTTATAAAGGTAGCTGTAAACTATGAAATACCTGGCTACTAATAGGTTTAACTAAGGAGGTTTAGGGTTTTAATGTGACCTAGGTGGCCTGTAGGACCTAAACTGTGTGTATAGTGTATAACTTTTAGTTAGAGCTTAGGTGAATTAGGGACAAATACTTGGTTTCTATAGTAGATTAGGCCGTTGATGATTAAGTATTTAGATTTATTGTAGCGGAGCGACTTCCTGATCTGCTTGGGCTAGCGGCGTGCCTTACGGCCTTCCTATTCTTATAGCGCGGCCAATATATCTTTAGCTAGTTTGTTCTCTTTATAGGCATTCTTAATAAGCTCCTTAAGGGGTTTTTTCTTAGGCTTTAGGTCCATTACTGCAATGAAGTATTTAATGCTCTAGTCTTAGGATTTGTTTAGTAGCTTGTCTAGGATAGTAGGGTTAACTTTTTTTGGTGGTAAAACAATGCGGTCTTGGTGTTGTAGATATTTGTTACCAGTATTAGTAGGTACTACGCCTAGGAGGCGGCTAAAAGTGTCTAGGATTATAGCTTTAGTGCTAGGCCTATAGGTAATAACAAAGTTAAACTGAGAAAGAAACTTAGCCAAATAGACTTAGCGCTAGTTTAGTTGTTTTGTTGTTATAAAGGTCTAGAGGTTCTTATAGTCCGTAATAATCTTAAACAGTTGCTTAGTTCCTTGTAGTTTAGGGCGCTATTCTTCTAGTGCTTTTACAATTACTAGGAGCTCCTTATTGTATATTTTATAGTTATATTTAGAGGTGGAGTGCTTAGCAGAGAAGAATGTGACTAGCTTAAGTTTGCTATCTTTGTTAGCTTAGTAAAGCACTCCTCCTAAAGCTTAGTTTAAGGCGTCTGTCTCTACTACGGTCTTCTTTATATAGTTGTAGTATGCTAAGACTGGTGCTGTGGTAAATGCTGTTTTTAGGGTCTAGAACGCCTGTGCTTGGTCTGGGCCTTATAACCAGCTAGTACTCTTCTTTAGTAGCCTAGTTATAGGCTTAACTACCTTAGAGTAGTCTTAGATAAATTATTAGTAGAAGTTCACAAAGCTAAGAAATTGCTGTAGTTCCTTAACTGATGTTAGGTCCTTCTATTTCTATAAGGCCTGCACCTTCTTAGGGTCTATAGTCATGCTGTTAGTTAAGATAATTAAGCTAAGGTATTTTGTTTTAGTAGTATAGAACTTAAACTTATTAATGTTAATCTGGAGTCTGGCATTACTAAGTCTCTAGATAATTTTGTTTATATGTTTTATATACTTAGCGCATATTTTGGAGAAGATAAGGATATTATTAAGGTATATAGTGCAGTAGTTATTAAGGGCATTGTGTAAGACATGGTTGATATAGTTCTGGAATATAGTGGGCGCGTTATAGAGACTAAATAGTGTAACTAATATCTCATGGAGTCTAAACTAGGTAATGAATGCTATAAGCTATTTATAGCCTTCTGTAATCCGGATCCGGTTAAACGCAGCAATTATATTAAGTTTGGTGAAGTACTTAGCGCTATAAAGTGCATTAAGTGTCTTATGGACCAGTGGCAATGGGTACCAATTCTTAATAGTATGGTGGTGTAGATTGGACGTCGCCTACTGTCTTGGCATTTTCCTATATTTATAGAGCTTCGGCTTTCCTCCTTCTTTCCTCCTTATCTTATATACAATCACGAACCTACCGGAATACATTCTTTTCTTTCTTTATTACCGACAGAGAGACAGACTAACTGACTAACTAACTGACTGACTGATAGATAGATAGTACCGTGACTTTCCTATCTAAGAGACACCGTACCCTTCCACATATTATTTGGCAGCCCACGTGGGGACGACGGCAAGCTCTTTAGATTAGAAGTCTAGTGCTATATATATAGAAGACACGTAGGAATATACTATAACTGCCGAAGAACCGCTAGCTGTAGAAGAATAACCAACTGCAGAAGAACTAACAGACGAGACGGCAGAATTAGAGAACTAGAGAACTAGGCAGTATTGGATAGTAAGGGGAACCAAGCAGACCCTAAATAAAAAGACAGCGGAAAAGATAGATAGCTAGACTTAATGCACAGGCCAAAGAGTGGCAATAGGAAGCAAAATAGTGTAGGTTAAAAGGTCTCGGGAGTTGGGTTTAGTGCCCGTACTTAGAAATTTGGCGTCAAGCGAACCAGCGAGCCAATTAGATAACTACCAGCGGTCGAAATCTCGCCACCTGCGTGCGCACGAGCATGGCTAGAACGTTATTAAAGATGCAGAGACAACAAGCCAAGGGCTAATTAGTTAGATGGAAACGAGATCTAAGATATCTAGCAGCAAAGAAAGCCAGCGCTGCCCTTTAAGAACAGAGATAATACCAAGCAAGGCCGCGAGCACACAAGATTAAATTTACCTTTAAAAGCTTCCTATTCTGGCTTAGCTTTGTCCTCTTTTAAGTTATCTAGATTATGTTAGCAGCGGCCCTAGAGGCACTCCGTAAGGACCTACCGTATAGAACGACAGCAGGCTAAAATAGATGGACGTATCGAGACCCGGCAGTGGTAGAAGATAAAGATTCCGTGCTCTCCTAGAAAGACCTCCCCTTAGGCATTAAGAAGTAGGCGCCTTCCGTTAGGGATATAGCTATACAAGTAGACCAGCCGAAGTATGCACCTGTTAATGTCCCGCTAGGATAGTTATCTGGGACATCCTCTGTTAAGACTATGGCTATATAAATAGACCTACTGTAGCGTTTACCTGTAACACCTAGGACTAATAACCCTTAGCAGACAAAGGATAAAAGCTATAAGGATTACCTATAAGCTCTTAAGGAAGCTCTAGATGCACCTAATAACCAGCAGTTAACGGCTTAAAATAAGGTCTACGTTATAGTCCAGCTTATACCAGCCCTAGGAACTACTAGGACTCCTTACTTTATAGGGCAGAACGTGTTATAGTTTATTAAATAGTATAAGCGGCTATACACCCAACATCGTGTAATAAGTACAGAGAAGCGCCAGGGCCTTCCAGAGTACTATAATTACTAAATAGGGATATGGATCCAAAGCTTGCCTAAATTTATAGCTGGCAATTAGATGGAGCTTATAAGAAAGCTTAGGGTAGAATACTAAGCAAACAACTACTATTAACGCATAGAGATAAGAGACTTTATAGAAGCTTTTATTTAAAAATCTACGGAACAGCCAGGCGAATTACGTCACTATATACAGGACTTTACTACTATCTTAGCTAAAGCGGTAGCTATAGAAAACCTTACTAAGCAAGAGAAGGGGTAGTTATTTATATAAGGACTTCCTATTAAATACCGCAGGCATATAATAGAATAAACAGGAGCCGTAGTAGACGAGCCTAGCACCCTTGTGTTTAAAAGACTGAAGGAGGCCATAGAGTTAAGGATAGTAGCTATAGAGGGCGCTAAGCAAATAGATGTCCTTCCGGAAGAAGACGCCCTGAATGTCCAGCTTATACAGGAGCTACGGCAGCAAAGGGATAAGCTCGACTATAGGAGAGAAGGAAGGCTTCTAAACTTAGGTATACACAGAGGAGCCCTAACGCAGCAGCAGTTACCCTCTACTGTAGACTAAGAAATAGATGAAATGCTAAGCTAACTAAGGAGTCTGAAACTGACCAAGACGGAGCTTACGGTAGCTGCACGGTTAATGCCGTTTCTTAACCAAATCCGGATAGACCCAAGGAAGTTCACGACACTGCTAGATCAGGCCGCAGTTTAAGGCTCAGCACAAGGATATAAAGACTGGCAGAAAAGCTACCAAGCTCCCTTTGTCCCATAAGGCTGTTAATCTCCGCAAGACTTTTAACCTCCGCAAGACTTTCGATATCCGCACGATTTTTAATATCCGCAAGATTCCACCGCCTTTGGACGGCCGCAGCAGAACGTATAAGGTTAGTAAGGTACGCGAGGACAAGGCCTACAGACCTATTTTAGATGCGGAGGAGGTTACCATTTCACCTAGTATAAATACCAAGGGTTTAAGGATCTTGTTTAGTAAGAATTTGTGTATCTATCTAATCAAGGAAGACTAGTAGCTAGGACACGCAAATGACCTAAACCAGTACTTCCATGGCTCGGCAATAAAGGACGGTTAGAAGGTATTAAGAACTGGCTCTATATATACTAGGGAACAGACCTAGGCAGGCTAAAGGAAGAATAAACGTAGTAGTAGGCCCCTATATTACGAACTAATTTTACTACTTTCCATAACGGAGTAGTGCTGAAGAATAGTAACAAAATGCGTATAAACTGGGAGGACTACTATTAAGTACAGCCTATGGACTTAGTAGTAACGCCTAGCTAGCAACGTCCGCAGACTCGCCTAACCCCTAGAGACAGCCGTATAACTAGAACAACCGTTAAGCCGCAAGCTCTGCTATAGGAGAAGAATATATAACTAGGAGAATACATCCAGATTATGTCACGGCCTATAGATAAGATAGTAGAGGCTAGAAAAAAGAATAAATCTTCTAATCCTTAGAGACGGTCTTGGAGACAGACGCTTAATTAGGCCAGCTATTAACCCGCAGGCTCCATAGTAGGTGTAGGGTATTCAACTAGGGGACAGTTAAGTTTTAAGGTAGGGGAAAGAACGTAGGTAACGTATAAAAGATTTCTATTTATCTGCTTAATTACTGTATTTCCTAAAGCTCCTTTCTTGTTTACTTTCTTGATCATAATAAGACACATTAGTCGCAACAACCTGCTATAAAGATATCAGTTCAGCTTACCGCCTATTAATAAGCCAATAGCGATTTTCTATCCCGGGGACGGAAAATCCTAATTAGTCCATTTAGCAATAGAGCTAGTAGAACTCTACACCACCCCTAGAATTTAATAATGCGCCAGCTATAGGATAAGAACGGCACTAGGAGCCTTAGTTAATTACATAGATATAGAGCTAATTATACAATACAGAGCCAGATGTAGAGCTATACGCAGAGCCTTGATTAAATAACTGCGCGGAAGCTATAGTTAGTTAAAGAACCAAATTAAGCCAGAGCCTTAATATTAGCACATCACCATTACTAAATTAAGTTAATTAAATATCGTTAGATTAAAGCCTTTAACTAGGCCGACCTTATTCCTTATTTAAACAATAACTAATTGCAGCATAACTATTACTGCCATCCGAGTTTAGTACTGCGCTAGCTATATAACAAGAACGGATACTACGGTAAGAAAGGGATCTATATAAAAAGCAATAATATAATATCAGTGATTAAGTACCGCGGAAACGGCAAAGCAGTATACAAAGAGGCAGTGACAAAGATGCTCTACAAGAGATCGCATATAGAACGCAGCTAACTATAATAAGCCTAAACCATCCTTATACGACCAAAGACAGGACTAAGCCGTATTGGGATAAACTAGTAAAGGATCTTGTTAAGAATTACAAGGAGAACAGGATTTGGATATATAGGAGCCAGCACTTTTCCTTAAGAGGTTGTCTTAATAAAGGACTGCATTATGGACATAAGGGCAAGGGACATACAATAGAGGTAGTTATAACAACCAAAAAGCTGACACTAGATAATATTAAGAACGACTTAGACAAAACGTAGAGCCAGTAGAACAGTAATTAAGAGACTAAAAGTAGAAGACAATTCTAAAAAGGCTCTTAAGCTAGAAGAAGATTAAGGATATATAAGTATACTGCCAACAGCCAGGGTAAAGAAGCAGTTATAAAAGCCTAAGGATGCGCCAAAGAAGCTAAGAGCAAAGACGGTTCTAAAAGGAAAGAAAGCAGCTATTAAGGACGTCTTATAAGGGCACTAGGCCTGTGGTAATGGTTTAGAGGAAGCTGCCGTTAGTGCTTACAAAGGAGGAAGTCTTAGGACAGGTCTCTAGATTAGACGTCTGGTGGACACTAAGAGCCTCAATTAACTACAGATACAGAGCTTTAACTAAACGGCTACACAGCCAGAGTCTTAATTGACTGTCCGCAGGTACAGAGCCTATAGATATAGAGCCTTAATGGAACATCAACGGATTTAAAAGCTTTGATTAAGCATGCGATAATGCAGAGCCTAGGTTATACATATAACAGAAAACGCCTTGAGTTAAGCCAAAGCCTCAGTCAAATCTTGATCAGTTAGACGCCGCCTCTATAGTTAAGTTGGATCAGCTAGAGCTTTCAGTTGGGCCGACCTAATACCCTATTTAAACGTTAGTTGATTGTACGTTATCACAGTTAAATTGAATTAGTTACCATCGCCGTTAGACGTCTTTAATTAGCAGTCAAAGGTCCTATAATGGCAGACAGACAGCCTCTGTAGGAACCTCTCCCTTTAACCCTCCTTTATCAATCAATTGCCGCCCGTCTTAACGCCCACAGACTGGTTAACCAGAACGGTCTTTCCTACAGACGCAGATACGGATCTCTACATGGAGTCTTACACGGAGTCGTACGTAGAGTCTATGGATATAGAACCTCGGTTGTACATGCAGCCAAAAACACCTTAAGTTAAGCCAGGGCCTTATTAAATCTTAATCAGTTGAACGCCGTCTCCGCATTCAAGTCAGGACAGTTAGAGTTTTCGGCCGGGCTAACTTTCTACCTTAGTCGAACGACCAAATGATTAGTTGCAGCACGTCGTTGCCGATTAATTAGACAGTCTTTGGCCAGTAGTTAAATCAGGCATATAGGACGCACGCAGACACGGACGCAGACACGGACGCAGAATATGCAATGCAGAGCTACTAATGCATAGCCAGATGCGCAGCCAGACGCAGAGCTAGATGCAGAGTTTTGATATTAAACGACTAACTAAATAATTAAACCAAGCCAGAGCTTCTGCTATCTTGGTTGACTGCCCTGTCACCGCTGCTACTGCCAGCTATTTCGTCCCTGCTGTCTTGACTGACTGTTCCGTCTCTACTGTTCCATCTAGCTGTGCCGGATCTGTACCGCTGCTAGATCTGTTGGATCTGTTTAGCCGTTCAGCCGTTTTAACCGATCTATTCTGGACCTAATGCTGCTTTAACTGTTCAATTCTAACTGCCGTTTTAACTAACCTGTCCCGTTCTACTGTTTCTACTAACCGCTATTTAGACTGACTGTTTTACTATCGTTGCTGCTACTGCTATTTTAACTAACTGTTCTATTCTAACTGCTGCTCTAACTGTTCCGTTCCACCGTTCTAACTGTTCTACCACTACTGTTTCGACCAACTGCTACTAACCAACTGCCATTAACCGTCTGCCGCTACCGAGATTTCTACTACTAAAAGTTCTACTGCTGGATATCCTACTGCTTACTAACTGTTACCGAGTTCTTCTACCGAATGTTCTACCGCTGACTGTTCTGTTTTATTTTACTACACTAAATGTCTACTTTTATTACTGTTACTACTGTTACTACTATTACTGCTATTGCTGTTACTGCCGCCGTTATTATTTCTGGTTTACTGTTCTGGTTACTAGTAGGAAGATTGGATCTTAGCTATAGATAACAGAAGGATATCGTAGAATAGTTCTATAGGGCTATAACGGCTGTAGAATTACGCTTTTGACTAGTACCGCTAGTAGGTGTAGTACACAGGCGATTAGGGCGGCTAGTGCGTGCATTTATACTTTCAACCAGTGACGCTGGTGGGTATAGCGCATAGGCAACTAGTACGGCTAATAGGTGTATTTATTCAGCGCGTGTCTAATAGGTATCTTACTAGGAGAAGAGGTTTCCTACGTTCTATTATGTGCTTTCCTTTTTCTATTCTGCTTTTACTATACTTTTGTTTGGCTATTCTTCTGTAGGGTAGAACGTTAGGGGACAACGTTCTTGGTGGGGGAGGTATGTGGTGGTGTAGATTGGACATCGCCTACTGTCTTGGCATTTTCCTATATTTATAGAGCTTTGGCTTTCCTCCTTCTTTCCTCCTTATCTTACATATAATCACGAACCTACTGGAATACATTCTTTTCTTTCTTTATTACCGACAGAGAGACAGACTGACTGACTGACTGACTGACTGACTGATAGATAGATAGTACCGTGACTTTCCTATCTGAGAGACACCGTACCCTTCCACAATAGTAACTGTGTTTAGGCCTTAGTAGTTATGGCAGATTTATATACTACCGCCAGGCTTTATAGTAAAGAGTAGTGCGGTAGCTGGTGAGGTTAATTTGCGGATAAAACCCTTATCTAGCATCTTATTAATCCACTTCTTTACACAACTAAGTTTAGTGGGTAAGAGTGGTCTATTCTTATAATATAGGGCCTACTTTCTAGGCATGATTTTAATTTTATGGTCCTATAGTTAGTAAGGGGGTAGCTTATCTGCGTTCTTAGGAAGGAAGTGTTTAATATATTCGCGAAACTCCTTTAGTAAGTGTTACAAAATGTCTTTATAGGTTAATCCTGGTTTGCCTTTTAGGAATTTCTTGATATTAGTATTGACTATCTTCTGGTGTAGAAACTTAGACTTGGTTTTTAGGTTTATTTTAAGGAAGTTATAGAAATAAGGAGGTAGCGCTTTATAGGCTTCCTTTATTATATAGTTGCCTTCTATCAGCTAGTGGAAAGACCTTTCTAATAGGTTAGGTACTTTTATTAGGCCTATAGGTAGCTCCTTAAGTAGCTGTTAGTGTTCTTCTTATTTAACTAGTTCTACTAACTCTACCATATAGATTCTTATTACCTTTACGCCTTTTTATTTATAGAACTAGGTAAAATTAACAGTATAAGTATATTTAATGTCGTCTAGGTTAGGGCGTGTCTGGTCCTCTAGTACTGCGGCTAGGCTAGCACAGCTTGGTCGGCCTGGGGGGGCGGAAACAAGGCAGCGGCCCTATACAGTACGCGTGGGAGATAGGTGTAAAGTTAGGCGTTACGGGGGGGAGGTCTTAATTGCTTTAGTTTTGGCCTTAGCTATAATACCCTTGGCTATTATACGTGCGGTTGCATATATGTATAGCAGATATCTTAAGGTTAGGTGTTTTATTAGCTGGCCTAGGTTAAGCGGGTATATATAGGAGACTTATAGTTCTAGCAGTATTTATTTTGTTAGGAATAGGGTAGTAGTCTAGTCTTCCAGAATCTTTGTTTTATTTACTATATATATTAGCTTACTAGTGTTAGGTACCTCTTCTACTATTAGCTGATAGTATCTAAGGGTTAGCTGTATAATGCGTCTATATAGTGCTACTTGGTTACAGTTAGGGATATGCTATGGGAGGCAGTTATAGGTGTAGTAATTAGGGTTAAACTTGAGCTCTAGAATAGGGAAGTCTATTCTTAGGTTGTGTTTTTTAAGCTAGGGCATTCTAAGAATTACTAGTGTTAAGGGTAATAACTTTATAATATAGAAGAGCATAGGTTCTGTATAGTGGCTAATTGTTATTTTTACTGTAAAGTAATGGGTAATAAAGCTGGATGGGAGTCTATTAGTAAAGCGGAGTGGTTTTAGGACTAGGAGTCTTTTTATTATAATATTGTGCTTTTTTATAAGCGAGTCTTCGTCTATAAACGCTGGTGCTATACTATTACTATTAATAAGGCTTACTGTTTTAATAAAGACTTCTAGAAGTAGGTTACGTAGTAAGGAGAGGTAGGTCTGAATAAGGATAGCATTTCTATTATTGTTTACTATTCTAAAATTAAGTGGCAGCTAGCTTAGAACTAGGTCTGACTGATCTAGTAGTATAGATTTAATCCTTTTATCCTCCTCCCTATATGGTTCTAACCCTTAAAGGTAACTTAGTCTAAGGGTTGGCCTTTTAATGACTAGATTATAGGGCTTGGTTGGTAGCTATAGTCTTAGCTAGTGTGTCCTAATATATTGGTCTCTGACGGTATATATATGCTAGGGGGTACTTTACTAAGGATATGGCTGGTCTTATAATTAGTAGTAGTACGAAGTACTAATTTATAGTTTATATACAGAACTATTGGCTAGGGTTGTACTAGGGAAGGGAATTATAGAGGTAAGTCTCTATGTCTAAGTCTGTGTTTACGTCCATTATTACTGCCTTAGTTGCCATCTTCTTTACTAAAGAATCTACTGTAGCTAGAAAGGGGTTGGCGTGGTGGCATTAGAAGGGGATTTAGGTTCTTTTAGGGGTTATAAGTATCTTTCTAGTAGCTAGGTTAACTATACGCCATGCAGAATCTGTTATCTATGTAATGTCTTCAGATATTGTTAGGGAGGCTGCTACTGCTGCTACTGAATTTAACAGCGTTAAGGTCTATTAGGTTATTCTGTAGTGCTAGTACTAGGGTATTATTAGGTGGTATAGGTTGATAGCTGCTAGTAGTACTTGTCTTGGTGGTGTTTAGCTTTATTTAGTAAGTATGGTTCTGTAGATTATAGGCAAAGATATCTATCTGCTTGCTTTAGCCCTTATAGTTAGCATTACTAATCTTATAGCTAAGGGTAAGGGCTAGGTCCTTTATTTTAGGGGAAATATTCTTTTTAAGCAAATCCACTTTTTGTTCCTTAGTCTTATTTACTTTAATTATTAATTTATTAAGCTCTGCTTTTTAGGACTAGTAATTACACTTGCCCTGGTTTAGGGTATCTAACTTATTTTTAGCTGCTTAGGTTATGTCTATGGTCTTATAGTGCTTCTTTATATACACAAATATAGACTCTTAGTTAGAGAAGGTCTATTTACTTAAGTTGTTTAGGTATATACGTAGCATATCAAGGCCGTGCTTAATATAGTTGTAAGCCTTATCTATTAGCATGTCTAATATATAGAGGACTTTATCTATTAGGGTTTTAAAGCACTTTACATCTCTTTAGAAAACGCCTTAAATCTTTATTTCCCATATTTTAAATTTTTCTTACTTTTTGGTTGGTAATCCCTTGCCATTAAATAGGGTTGGGTTTTTTGCTTTATGCTTTCTTCTATAGGCTTTAGTTAAAAAAAGGGTAGCCAGTAGCGGTATTCTTATTAGCAATAGTCTAGGTAAGTGTAGTAATCTAAGAGCTTAGGTTTTGTATAGTCTCAGTGTATGTTAAAGCTTATTGTTTGTATTGTTTTATATATAGTTTAAGTGTCTTAAGGGAGTTAATTCTATGCTAAGCTTCTTCATATTGGAGCTTTGCAGTTTGGCCTTTGTTATAGACGGTCTAGAGACTGCTTTTAACGCTAATTAAGAAGGGTGTATATATAGAGAGGTACTAGAAGGTTCCTGCTGCCTTAAGGTCCTTAGGGTACTCCAGACCACTCCTAATTGCCTAGGCAATATTAGGGTGGGAGGTATTAAAGAGGCAGGCGAGTGCTTTACGTGTATTCACTAATAGGGTGTTATCTATGTTATAGTTGCCCATTTTAAGGGATCTGGGTAATATAATTGAAGTCTATAAGGTTGGCTGTGATACTAAAATTGTTTAGGACTATACTGAGATTGTCTAAAACTATGGTACGGTATTATTGGTCGCGCTAGGTTGCAATTATACTGGGAAAACGGAGACTGTGGACTAAGGAGACTGAGATTGCGATGGGGCGTAAGAGGAGATACCATAAACTGTCACAGTGCCATTGTATAGGTAAACTGAATAACTATATTATGGTATAAAGAGGAGAAGAGGCGAAAGGGGTATTGTATACAAGTAGTAGGGCCAGGCGCCAAGGCGCTAGTAGTGGGCCAGCTAACAGTAGGAAATAGTACAAGACAGTATGAAACAGTACGCGATAGGTTAGTGCTGTAACACTATAAAGTATATATAGTGCTATACTGGTATAGTGTAAGGCTAAAGCAGGGTTAGTAGCGGATTTAATAGGTATATAGCCTTACTATCCATAAATCTAGCTATATATAAATAATCTATAACCTACCTATAAGGTACTAGCGACCTACCTATATAAGCGAGCTTTGGAATATTTCTAGTCTACTAAATTTAGGCAATGGTATTATGCTCTACTAGCTCTACCTATTAAATAGATTAATTAGGATTTTCTATACCAGGCATATAAAATTACTATTGGCTTAGTTAAATATAAGGAGTCTTAGCAAGACAAATCTAACTAATTAGATAACTTTAACTAACAGTTAAAGTTCCTTAACATCTCCACGCCATATATATATACTACCTATCTCTCTATGCGCAAAATCAAGACGCTCTTTCCCCTCCAAATTTTTTTTTCCTTATTAAGGTTTTTTATAGGGTTTTATTAAGGCTTAAGTATATAAAGGATTAATCGTTCGGTTCCTCTCACCCAATTCCTCGGCTAAACCGCCAATTGGGTGAGGGAGCTCAATGCGCAAAAACCAGCAATACACAAATCTTACCCCTCCTTCCTTATTACTACCACCAATATGCCCACCAAAGGAAAGCTTATCGAAGAAGCCGTTATTAAGGCCTCCCAGGCTATGGATGCTGATCCTAGATTAACAGGGACAGCGGCCGCAGCTAAGTTTCAAGCCCCCTATCATCGATTAATGGCTCGCCGGCGGGGTCGTCTAGCAAGCAATACTAGAGGGGGACACAATAAAAAACTCGCAGCACCACAAGATTATGCCCTAAAAGATTATATCTTTATGCTTTATGGAGCAGGAACTGCAGCGAACCTTGAAGTAATACAAACAGCCGCTAGACGGCTCCTTTATTACGCATCAGGCGACCGTATGTCTTCAGTATTATAAAGGTGGACAAAAGCTTGGATGGCTCAACACTCTGATTACCTTAAGACTCTTAAAACAAAACCCATATCTACAAAACGATTAGGTACACATATTGTGGAGGATGTAAAGGCACACTTTGCGGAGTTTAAACGGTGTAAGGAGAAGTAGGCTATTCAAGATAACGACGTCTCTAATTTTAACGAGACCGGCTTCCAAATTGGGGTTGTCTCTGGGGAAGTGGTTATTGTCCCAATTGATTGCAAGGCAGTTTATGCAGCAGACCCCGATAATAAGGAGCTTGTTACTTCTGTGGAGACAATTAATTATGGTGGTAGAAAGGTTCCTGTGATAATTATATTTAAGGGCGCATACCATTTACGGAAGCACTTTCAGAACGATATAGACGGCGATACTCTCTTTGCGCGCTCCCCAACTGGTTTCTTAAACGATAAGCTTGAATTAAAATATTTGGAGCATTTTAATAGATTCACAAAGGACCACACAAAAGGGGTATATCATATGTTAATCTTTGATGGCCATGGATCTCATTTAAGTCAGCCATTCATTGATTATTGCTGGGAGCATAGAATTCAACCCTTCCAACTCCCACCGCATATAACTCACCTCCTACAACCTCTAGATGTGGGTGTATTTCAAGCATTAAAGCATTCCTTTAAGAAAGAGATACGTAAAGAGATTTTCAATGGCGCAACTAAGATATCAAAAGTTAACTTCTTTGCGTTCTTCCAAACCTTCCATAATAAAGTCTTTAAGAATCGTCAAATCGCAACTAGCGTATTCCGCAAGACTGGGTTAATTCCCCTTAATCCAACAGTTGTTCTTACAAAAATGAAGGAATATCATAAGATACTTAAAGAATCTCGACTACAAACACCTACTCCTCCTCCTCGACAATCGTCATTACTCCTCCCGTCGTCCTCCCCCGCTTTTACAACCCCACCTCCGCAAACTCCAAATTGGAACGAATATTCAACACCTCTTACACTCCGGACACGAAAGCGAGGCTTTGATTACGTTAAAGAGCGCAATATAGCAGCAATGGAAGGAGTTACACCTATCACACCATCTGTAATTCGAGTTGCAGATAAAGTTGAAAATGCATCTCAAAGGTCAATGCTCGCTGGTGCTCTTGCAACGAATCGAATACACGATTTAAGTATTGCAGAGGCCGCACGTCAAAAGAGAAAGAAAGCTAGTGGCAAGATTGTTCAGAAATATGGAGAGATATATGGTCACCAAGCTAGGAAAGATATTGCTGCCGACGAAGACGATGAGAAGGAGGTGATTAATATGAGAGAGCAGCGATTAATGAAGCCATGGAAGGTTAAATATAAGGCAATAATGAAGAAGTTCAAACAGGACTATATAGAGGTCAAATTGAAGCATATTGGGTACAATTTATAGAGTTTGGATGAGCCTGTGTGGCCGTATTGATTTATATATAATATATCTTCAATTTATTTATATATTGCTGGTTTTTGCGCATTGAGCTCCCTCACCCAATTGGCGGTTTAGCCGAGGAATTGGGTAAGAGGAACCGAACGATTAGGGACAATCCTTTTAAAGGGGGGGGCATTGTTAGGTAAAACCTAAGTAGATAGTTATATAGCTGCAAGATATAGGCAACCCTAAGACAACCTAGGGGTGACTTGCCTATAAGGCATATGCGCTATACATGCCTAGGGAAAACCCTTCCTACCTTGTATATAGACTCCTCCTTTTCCCTTAAGGATTTGTCTGCCTATATAATATACCTTATTATTCTATTATTGGACTCCCTATCTATATCCTCACCTTATACTTTATCTAATTTATCTTAAGGTCTTAGATTTAATCTAAGGCTAAGCGCCTTAATAGTAAGCTTGCTTAGGCTCTTATTAAAGTGCAAAAACTTAATAATAATAGGGAGCGTATTTATACTAAGGAATGTTAAGTATTTAATACTTAACTATCTGCTTACGCTTAGTTACTTCGTTTTAAGAAGGTTCGTAAAAAGGGCTATTTAAAGAAGTTGAAGCTTGCTAGGTAAGGTCTTTGTAAGTTAAAAGCGGAGGAGGCTAAAATAGATTCGTCTTAAGTAGAGAAGGAAATAGCTCTAAGTAGTATAGTGGCTAATCCTTTTAGGTCCCTCTTAGGTAATTTATTTTTTAGCAATTCTTTTTTATTAATACTTCCCTATCTAATTTCTTCTAATATTCCTCTACCTTTTTTATAGCGTTTTTTAGGTTATCTAGTAACTCCTAGGTAGTCTTATTATAGCCTATTTACTTAACCTTATACTATATTTTATTATTAATGTCCTTATAACTAACAATCTTTAAAACCTTCTATTTATCTTCTTCTTAACCTCTATATGTGTCTACTTTATAAACTAGTAGCTTAATATTCCCGTATACTAGTTCTAGCATCGCGATATACTATATAGGGTAGATCTTTATCTTTTCTAGTAAGTTAAGTCTATACGTAACTTCTAAGATCTTTACTATAATTATAAATAGTCCAAGTCTAACGTAGTCTAACTTCTTACTTAGTTGTTAACTCTTAAATTTTTTATATAGTAGCTATACTTTATCTCCCTTCTTAAGATCTAGTCCCTTAAATCTCTTAGTATTATAGTACCTTTTTATTCTTTCTTATACTAGTTTTACTATTTATATAAGGCTTATATAAAGATTTATTAGACTATATATTTTTTCTTTAGCTATACTACTAGTCCTTTTTACTTAATATAGCAATAGTAATATTCTTAGCTTATATCTGTAATTCGCCTTAAATAGTAATATGCCTATTTCCTCTTATAGTATTGCGTTATATATAAACTATATAACTAGTAATAATAATACCTAATTGTTCTATATATAATTAATATAATGCTTTATATACTGCTCTGCTGTCTAGTTTAGTCTCTTTATTATTATTATTATTCATTGCTTAACGTCCGATTCGGATCCCTGTTGGGCCCACGCAGACTACTCCTTATATACATGTGGGGAGAAAACTCTATTTAAGAAAACCCCATAATCCATCTCCCCGCCTTTTGGGGCTCGCTTGCAAGTCGCCTATAAGTCACCAGTAGTGCTCTACTACCTTACTTTTTAACCTCCTTAGGAACTACTGCTGCCGTAACAAACCTACGGACGCGCTAGTATTACACACTATACTCTACTCCTGTAGAGTTATTAGGGGGCGCCTGTTACTCGCCCCTTTGCTTTTTATTGCTATTTCCTTTACAACCCAGAACTAGTCTAGCATATTTTAGCCAATAAGCCACTAGGTAGCCGCCTTAAGGCCTTTCTATATTAAGAGCAGTATATTATAGTTTTCTATGCCAGCTGCTAAGAGCATTACTTCTTAGCTAGTGCGTAAGGGGCATAATAGTATTACGTGTTTTGGTGTCTGTCTTAGCCAGCTATATTTGTACCTTAGGCTACCTACTAGGACATCCACCCAGTAAAGCCAATCTTTTAGTCCTATTATTCCTGTCCTTAAGAGTATTGCCATTATATTTTCTGCCTTTATTAGGCCCTCTTAGAGCCCTTAGGTATTTACCCCCTATAGTATTACCTATACTATGGCTTAGGTTCCCCTTGCCTAAGTCTGCCTCTGTACCTTTAACTCCTATTTATCTCTCTAGCGTTAGTCTAACCAGTATTATATTGCGGTAGATGGTTTTCTAGTACTCTTTTATACTCTACTTTAGCTCCTTTCTCTCCCTTACTATTATCTTTACTGGCCTCTTACGCGTCTCCCTTCCTTCTCTATATAGGCCTAGGCCCTAGCGCTGTACTATTCTTCTTCTACTTTCTCTACCTGTTTTCCTAATATATCTTCCCTACTTTAGGGTTGTTGGTTCCTTCTCCTATAGGGCACCCTAGGGTCCCTCCATAGTTTGTTTAGGCATATCTTAATATACTTTATAATATTAGAGTTGCGTTCCTTTTACACCCTTTACATTACATCAGCTTCAATATATAGTTATAGGGGGGGAATATTGGCTTCCTTCTTAAGCAGTGCTGTGGCTGTTTGCTTATACCCACCTGTTATACTCCTAAGGCAGGCTATTTAGACCTTTTAGAGTGGTTTAAGGAGTAATTTAGGGGGGCCTTTTTTAGTTTCTCCAGTAGCCCAAATACTAGATCTATACGTCATGGTTAGCCAGACAACTGCTATATATAATAGGCATAACCTCTAGAAGCATAGACCCTATATAAAATTAACAATCCTGGATATAGCGATATACTATACTTAGCCCTTACGGGCCGCTTACGCCGCATATGCGCTTTACTAGAGCTTACTATCTACCCACACTCCCAATACCCTTAGGCCTTAAACCGGTTAACCCCTAAAGCCTTAGATATAGATTATATGCTAAAGATCTATAGATTAGTTACGTTTTCTTATAAAATGGATTAGCTAGTATTTCTCTAGTAAGAATTAGACTCTATATCGTCTTGCCCATTCTATATAGGTGTTATAGGCTTTCTCTAGTATCCTATAGTTCTCTACGGCTGTTAGCCCATATATAATTAGGTTTATATTATTAACAAAGCCTATCCCCTAGGTCGCCCCTTCCTTAAAGGTATTAAGCAGGTTACTTATAAAGAAGAGGAAAAGTATAGGCAATAAAGGTGATCCTTATAGTATTCCTGTTATAACTACAATAGGGGGGCTCTAGTATCCGCTAAAGACCAATAACGTTTCTTTCTAGCCTATAAATCCTTAAATAAACTAAATAATCTATTCTAGGAAGCCCTTTACCCTAAGGATGTATAGGAGACGCTTATAGGGTATATTATTATAGGCGCCGCTAATATCTAGGCTAAGTATTAATACTATAAAGTCCTTTCGCATAGCCCATGCAGTTTTAATAGTAGCAGCGAGTAGTATAAGTGCTAATAGCATTAAGCAATTCTTTCTTGCCCCTATTTAGCTTTGTGGTAGTAGGGCGTATTCCTCTACCATATCTGCTATATGGTCCACTATAACCTTTTCTAAGATCTTGCTTAGGGTGTTTTCTAAGGCAATAGGGCAGTAGCTTCCTGGGATTAAGTAGTCTACTTTGCCTTCTTTTTATAAGACAACTGTTGTTATGGATCTTCTAAGTTGCGGGTAGTAGCCTATTGCAAAGTATACTCTGGCTACGTCTGCAAGCCAAGGTGCTATAAGTGGTCTATAGGTCTTTAGGGCTTTGTTTAGGATCCTATCTAGTCCTAGTACTATATTATTTAAGAGGCGGCTAATAATTCTAGCCATTTCTTTAGTTGTTATGTCGCTGTTAACCCTTAGGTAAGTCACTAGTGTTTTACTAGTAATGTCGCTAAGGTCTACTAGAGCTGGTTAAGGGAAAAATCTTTTTATAAGGATCTTTACCTTTTTATTATTGTTGCTTGTGGCCTATGGTTCGCCTACTCTTTATAGGGATAGTAGGTATAGATCTTCTACTAGGTGTCCCACCTTTTTCTTTACCTATTTCGCTATGGTCTAAAGGCCCTTATTATAGGGGAGACTTAGGTTAGTAATGTATTTGTTTATAAATTATCTCCAGTTATTCCTTGCTTCTTTTCTTAGGGTATTCTTTAGCTAGTTTTTTATGTCTTTATATTATCTCTTATCCTTAGAATTGTAGCTACTTGTGTATTTCCTCCTTACTTGTTATTAGCTGGCTATAAGGGCCGCGCACTATATAGACCATATGTGTCGCGCGTAGGGGCCTAGTTTTAAAACTAGGTAGTACTCTTTTAGCCTGCTTTTAATTACTGCCTAGATCCTTTCTAGTCTTTAATTAATTTCCTTAGGGGTAGCCAATAAGCCTCGCTTATTTGGTATTAGGTGGATTTCTTCTAGGTCTTAGAGTTATTGTTTAATTATATTAAGAAAGCTATCTACGTTAAGCTTCCTTATTGCGTATCTTTTGCCATTTAGTTGCACCTTAATGTCTAGATCTAGTTATATCTGGATAGGGATATGGTCTAAGGTAAGTACCTATTCTTCTTTAGGGGAGCACCTTTTAAGTCTCTAGTATAGGTTTTCGTCCATAATTATAAGGTTAATTGTACTTTTGGCAATACCCTATTGCCATATAATTACACCTAGGGGGGTAGCTAGCTTAAGGCCCCTATTATTTATAGCTCTTAGTAGGCACTCTGCCTATTAATTGGCAGCAACATAGATGCCCCCCTACTATAGGTAGTAGAGGTTTATATCTCCTAATAAGATAGACTCTGCGTATTTAGTTTCTAGCAAGCTTATTATAGATATAATATTCTCTATCTATGCTACCCCTTCGACCCTAGGGTTATAGACATTAATAATTTATACTAGTCCCCTATATATCTGGATAGTTATAACTACAATATCTGGGTTAACTGCCTGCTATAACTATAAGGTAAGGCTAATATTTTTACTAATTATAAAGTATACGCGTATGGCTGCTTTTGGTTTATATAGGAGCTAGAATCCTTAGGGGCAGTATATTAATTGTGTGTAGGTATTATAATACGGCTCTTATATAGCAAGAATATAGTGTTTCTCTAGGTCTAGACTATCTAGTAGGGGCCTTACTAGACGGTGGTTTGTATTGCCGCAGTTATACTATATAATGGTCAAGTGGCGGACTCTTAGCGGGGGTCCTTTGCCTCTCCTTTACTCCTCACTTCTTCCGTTTCTACTTTCTCTAAAATATTTAGAACTTCTATCTCCTATATTTACTCCCTGGCCACTACTTATTTTATATAGAGCTTTCTATTCCTATATCTTATATTCCTACTAGCCTTTCTAAATCTAAGTCTGTTATTGCCTCTAGTTCTTCCCCCATTCTTACCAGTTAGCTATATGCCCCTTATAAGCTAGCTGTATATATTATGTTTACTGCGTTAAATCTAATTCTTGATTATCCCAGCCTTAAACTTACTATAGCCGTCTATAGGGGTCTTCCTACTGGGCGTTCTCTCCCTTGTGTCCCATGTGTCCTTTATATCCCTATTTGGTCTGGTAATGTCGCGCAGCATCGCTTTTAGCCCGTTAAGGCTTGGGATAGCTGGCTTAGCCCCCTAGTGTTAAAGGTAGGAAACGCTAGAAAGACACTTACGTCCCCCTAGCTTATTACCTATTGTTTCTATTTATATAACCTAGCGTGCAGTTATTCCCGTAGCTATTAAGCCCTTTCCTTCCATCTCCTATATTTAATGCAGTCTTCTCTCTCCTACGCCTTATATGTGCTTCGGTAACAGTTCGCGCATTTTATTTAGTCTTAATTTATATATTGTCTTATATTATAGGGGCCTATATAGTGGCCGCAGCATACCTGTACTATGTATGTGGATTGGGTGTGTCCCTATTATATATAGCAATAACATCTTTCCAGGCGTAGTCTGTGGTTATAGAGCCTTGTGTTGTATATAAGGCCATTTATAATTATTCCTTTTTAGATAAGGAGTTTTTGCATTCCTAGTGTATATACACTAATAATAAGGGAGCTATGTATTTATCTATTATCTCCCTAGTAAGTCTCTAGCGCCCCTTATATCCTCTTATTATTCTTATTATATACTTAGTTTATATTTTCCTATTAAAGCTATTAGATCTAGGTAATTATAAGTCCTAGTATAAGGCGTTCCGTTTATTTTACTATCTCTTATATAGTTGCTATATTATCCGCCTAGCGTCCCCTTTCTACCCTAAGGCTTATAGGAACTGATAGGACTTTAACTAAGTAATCTTCACAAAGCACTTTTATGCTAATACGCTCTCCTAGCCTGTCCCCTACCCTTACGGCCCGTTCCTTTACCTATTAGTCCTTTAGGGTGACTCTAATGTCTCCACTCCTAAGGTGTTAGACTATAACGGCGTTATAGACCTCCTTATGAATCTCTATAAGAACTTCTGTTTTTAATTATCCCCTAAGTTCCTCTGCCTTTTCTATATTTGGTTATATTGTGATTATATACCCAGTTGTTATTTTTAGGGGGGTAGGTTCCCTATACTATAGAAGCACAGCTATGGCGGCCCAGGTACGGTTCGCCTATAGGGGGGGGTTTTATTTATCTTTGATTTTATTTAGCCGTTAGAGGATTTAATTAAGGGTTTACTAGAGGGGCGCCTAAGGTTCACTAGACTGGAGCCATTCTGCTAGCTGCATTAGTTTGTAATAGCTAATAGATACTCCCCTACAGTTCCGGATACTAGACGCGTCCAATAGGCTTTATATTTTATCAAATGCCTTCTTAATTGGGGTATTTCCGCTTTCTGGTATAGTATTCGCCCGTCCTTATTGTTGTTGTAGGGGGCTATTGTTAGGTATAGGTCTGGCGGTCGCACGCAACTGCGTACCACCATCATTCCACCTATGCCTCCCCTATAATGCATATATCTCAGGGGATTATCAGGGTGTTTTTCAGGGTTCTTTTGGTTAGTTTGGTCTTTTTAGGCTAGGTGCAGCAAGAGCCAGGTAGTTATATAGTAGAGTTCAACGTGCCTGCTTATCCAGGCCTCTACCCCAGTTTTCTAGTATATTTCCCAATACCTAAGTCTAAAGGCCTAGGGGCTTTCTACAAGCAGTTGGCTGCCACCACCTTAACGGGGGGTCTCACCAGTTCTTTTGGATATCTTATAATGGGTTTGCCCAAGCACCAGTCC
>Ga0307507_10002870_pt1 | contig 34781 bp, 8 predicted proteins | sample 7_EM_MG_FD_207223 | JGI IMG/M metagenome (GOLD analysis project Ga0307507, IMG submission 207223) | Populus trichocarpa ectomycorrhiza microbial communities from riparian zone in the Pacific Northwest, United States - 7_EM | ecosystem: Host-associated > Plants > Roots > Unclassified | place...
GCTAGAGGAAGCTGTCTTTTAAGGTTAGAACTGGTCCTAAACCTTAAATAGAACTCTTCCACAAATCTAAGGATCTAAAAGGCCAGAACTGGTCCTAAGCCTTTCTAAGATTACGGATTCTTGCGTCCATTACGCAGAATAACACGCTTTACGAGTCTTCGCGATTTAAGGCCAGAACTGGTCCTAAGCCCCATAACCGCAAATACACGTCACGAACGCGTACTAAACAACAAACGCGTACTAAATAATAAATACACATTACAAACGCGTACTAAACAATAATCCCTACACTAATAACACTTCCCTCCCTCCAAAAACATGGCTACGCCTACTTTAAATAACTGGAAAGACTCCTTACCACTAGGGGTAGCTGAGCACGCGAAACTTATTAATAAAGATTAAAACGAATTCGCCTTTAATATAACAACTTATACCGCAAAATAAGTTAACGGCTTTCTCCTACACCATATTATATTCTACCGAAATAGATACTACGCCGATGTACAACTATGGGAATATTTTAGGGAAGATTTTATGGGATGGACCACCGACACCTAGGCACTTGGTAATACTAATATTATTTAGGATTTTCAAGACTTCCTTTATAGGAATGGGGTATACGTTGCTGAAAACAGTAACCCAATTACTAGCAATATTCAGGCCGTTATTATTGGTATAAAAGAACCAGTATGGACGGAAGCTAAGATTACACGTTAACTACAGAAGCCTAAAACCAACCCATATTCTTTAGAAGGCAACTTTAATTTAGAATGGAACCCTAAGAACACTAATCCTCTATTCTAGCTAACTAGTGAGCCTATACTACCAGAGACGCAGCAACCTCCGCAAGAACTCCCGCAAGAACATCTATAAGAACCTCCGCAGGAATCTCCACAGCAACCTCCGCTTCAACCTCCGCAAAAGCCTCCGCAAGAGCCTCCGCAGCAATCTCCACAGCAATCTCCGCAACAACCTCCGCACCAACCTCCGCACCAACCTCCGCTTCAACCTCCGCAACAGCCTCCGCATCAGCCTCCGCAGCAGCCTCTACAAGAGCCTCCACAGCAACCTCTACAAGAGCCTCCGCAGCAACCTCTGCAAGAGCCGCAGCAGCCTCCGCAGCAGCCCAGATCTACAAACAGCATCTTTAATCAGTAGCAACAGTCATCCATTCCTCTACAAACATTTAGTAAGCTTTAGAAGATTTAGCATAAAGGGGGATTCCAAAACTCCTATAGTTCCCAAGGTAGCTATAAAGGTGGCTACCAGCGTGATCCAGACAGGAAGTTCTCATGGAGAGTACCATAAAGAGAGAGTGATGTAGGGGGGGAGCAGTTGGAACGGCACAGTCACGCAGGTAATCCACAAAGAAAGAACTGCTAGTGTTTACGGCAGCTACAAACCATAAACTAGACAACAATAGCGCTAATACACCTACTATTACGAACCAACCCTATAACAAGACTCCGTGCTAATCTGCCTACAGAACCAACCCTGCGCTAGCACTATACTGCTATATACCATTAACAAACTGATAGCGCCGCTATGCCTGCTATTATAATACTGATTGCGCTAATACGCCTGCAATCCACTGACTAAACGATTATACCGATATGCATGCGATCCATCGACCAGCTAATCATACCTATACGCCTACGATCTGCCGACCGACTAATAGACGAGCTCTATGTTCAACCACTATTACCATCCAACGCTCGCACCGTACTGCTATTATAGTAGACCCTTGCTGCCCTACCTGCAGCTAATTAACCACTTGCTGCTCCGCCTGCAGCCAACCGACATCTACTGCTTCCGTCTGCAGCTAACTAACTTTTACTACTTCCACCTACAGCTAAACCAACACCTTACTACCTTTCTACTGTGCCACAAGCATAAAAGAAGACTTGCCAGTATTAGGACTGTTAGGACTGGGTTACATATAATTCTCAGGCCATATTCAACACCAGTTTTAGAGCATTCCTATTAGTCAACTATCGTTCCCATTTGCTTAAGCTAGCCGTATCTAGTTACGCTCCGCTAGCTCCATAACCCTATTTTAACAACATAGTTCCCTGGTTGATCTACCTAGGATTTCCTAGTTTACTACTTAGTTAACTACCATTTCTTTAGCAAATTTTAGGACAGCAAGACTTATATTATAATAGCAATAGTAAATAAGGAGGATTGATATTTGTTACGCTAGCCAAGCAGTATTTATATATAGATGGCAACCATAAAAGAAGAGTTGCTAGTGTCGGGACAATATTACGTGTGGTCACGTGGTTATCATATATTGCCGCGGCACTAGCGTAGTGAGGAACCCTAAGTTCCTCACCCTTCCCCTTTTGATATACAAGAATCAACCATCATCATACTATCTACGAACCGTAGCTACGTGATATCACCTTGTGTAACCAACAAATATATTAGGCACTATTTTCTATTATAATTTTTTTTCCTTTTCCTTTAACTTTTAAATTTGTTAAGGATACTTTAAGAATACCTTTAATAGTTATAGTTATAGTTTACTAATAGAGATTTACGCCCCTAACTATATCCCTATTATATAGACTAGAGTTCTTAAATTCTAAGTAACAAGGATTAATGTAGTAATATAGACCTACGCTAATTTTAGTATTACTACCACTTGCCTCTTAAAAAGGTTGCGCCATCGTCTTTCCTATAGTGTATGTTGGTTATGCTATAAATAGAAGGTTCCTAGAAAAGGGACCTAACCTAAAATAGGTATCTTAGGACTAGTTCTAGGGCCCTAAATCGCATCCTATTAGAACCTATATTATTTTTATACCAAGCTAAGCAGCCTTGTATTACTTAGTTTAAATAAATAAATAAATCTTTTATTTGTATTTTCGCGGATTATAGAGGTATAAACTAAAATGGCTTTAATACGATCGAGCAACATTAAACGCGGAAAGTGGAGAAATAAGTGCTAAGAGCAATTATTAAAACATATACATAAGACTAAGTAAGCTCTATTTAATTATAACTAATACTTCTACAGGGAGCAAGTTAGGAATTGTAATAGAGCCGTCACAAGTTCGTCTTATTCCTGGCCCAGACGATCCTTATATTTGGAAAGTGCTGCCAGAAAAGGAGGGGCTATTCTTAAGAATTTTTTTAAAAAATATAAGCGATTATTCCATTGGTGCTTATAAGGAATTATATAAAGGAGTTAGTATAACGTTTAAGGCTGTATAGGTTACAGCTACCGTAAAGATAAACTCTGTAAAAACGCAAGGCGTTATAATATCGGTAAATATATATAAGATGTCTTAAATTATTAGGTTTCTTAACTTTTTATAGACGCTAAACTACCTAGAGGTTAGCTTCAGTGCAAAAATTAATAAGCTATGAACGGAAAATGCTAGGTTAGCTTAAGAGTTAAGTAAATTAAGAGACAAGACATCTACAGAGATAGAGCTTAAGCAGCAGATAGAGGAAGAAGTAAGTCAGCTTAAGAATACTAACTAGCAACTTTAATAGGAGGCTCAGGACAGCGTAATAAAGTATATTTAAGGGCTTAATTTAATTAGGCTTCTATTAAAGGAGTTAAAGACCTAAGCGCCTCTAGGAGGTTGCGAGGTCTTTTATTAGGTTAAATACCCAATCTAAGCCAGTAATTTAGATAGTTAAAAAATTTAAGTATTTAAAATTCGCTATAAGAACAAAAGGCATCTAGAAGGTTATAAGAGCGAGCGAGCAAGTATATAAAGTAGGAATAAAAGAGTATAGAATAAAAAGCGTTCTTTTAGTTAAACTAAATATCCGTTTACCTCCGTCCTAGTCACACTAAGCATGGGAACTGCTTTGAAAATATAATAAGTAATTAGGCGTTAGGCTTCGCGCTCTAACTTAAAAAAGAGATATATCCTTAACTTTAGACTAGTAAGTAGTTATAATTTACAAAGATTCCTAGCTACTAATACTTTACTTAAGCAAGTACTTTCTAGGGCTTAACAACCCAAGCAAAACTCTCTCCTCGGAACTGCCGTTATTGTGCAGTAACGCCAATAACTTGCTACCTAAATTGATATTATTATGTAGACGTATGGTAGTGTTTAGGAATACGCCATCTACGTCATTCCTACTATCGAGTATTAAGTATTGTGGTGGAGGTTCTTAGGTTAAGGCACTTAATTCTATTAGTTGTTGTTTATAGGCCCAATTAAAAACCTAATAAGAAAAATAATAGATGTGGGTTTTTAAATAGTTTTAAAACACAGGCTGAGACCTAGTAAAGGCTATAGCCCGTAGTAGGCGTTCAATAATGATGAAAATGCATATACTAATAATTAGAGATGTTGTTAGTTAATAAGGAGATAAAATAGTATAATATATACATATTTCTAGCATGGATTTTATAAAATTATCTAATAATATTAATTTATAAAAAAAATAAAAAGGGCCTAATTCTAGGCCCCCGTTACATTGCCATAGATTGGCTATTTTTATATTGCTTAGGACCATTTTTGGGACTTAAAGTCTTATATAAGTATTAAAAGAATTTATATGGGAACTAGCCTATTCTTATTTCAATATAACTAGTTTTAAAGCATTCTCTTAAAGTCTATTATCCTCTTGCTATAGCGAAGGGAAGAATATAGCTAAAGTAAGGTGTCTTAATCACCTTTATATTTGCCGCTATCTGTTATACAGTTCTAGCGCTGTAGGTACTATATAAGGAAAGCAATATAAAGGCAGGTATTACAACCTTAAGCGTAAGACATTACTCTCTATCCGGATTTATATGAGTGGCTTTAACTAATAGGTTCTTAAATTTAGTTTAATTTTACTATTAAACCTCTAGATAATCCCTTTGTTATGCCACACGCCCTTCCAGAGTAAGATATTCTTCAATCTTTTTAGACTAAAGTTATAAGTATTGCCAATAGCGTTACGATGGCTATCCCTAGTACTATTAGCCAAGTACAAAGCGCCTTAAACGCTGCGGCTATAGCTATTCCTAAAGCTATTAAGGAATTAATTCCTAAAAATTGCTCACTAGGTATAAAACAATTCTATATCGGATTTACTTATAATATAACATATAATGACTTACCATTAACTCTCTCTGATATAGTGCTAGAAAAGGTTAAAAGCTTTTTTAAAAACTAATTTAATAACCTTTAATCTCTAGAAGAAATTTTAATGAAAGTCACTTCTATATATATCTAGGACTGCTTAATTGTAGGGCTGGTTTTAATGCTTATCTTAGCTACTATATTCTTCTGTTTAATATTCGGCCGCTTATTTTATATTACGGCCATTCTTTTAAGGCTTAGCGTTTAATTAAGGGTAGTAATTTATTTAGTATTGGGTATAGTATATTATATCCCTCTCTTTATACCTGCTATTGTTTTGTATATTTTCTAGTTAAAGACTAAGGAACTATTATCCAAGATTAAGATAGAGAAAGGCAAGGTAAGTAGATTATATTTAGGAGCTCTCTGCTATGCTATTATAATAACACTACTAACTGCTCTTGTACCGGCTATTATTTAAGAATATATTGCAAGAACGAAGGATAGGCGATAGAGGCGGAAATTAGGGGTGCTAAAGGTTATATTTAGAGATTGTGATAGCTATTTATAAAAAAACTTTAATTAAGAACTGGGAGTATAACCGGCGTTAATAAGTAAAAGCGTTAATTTATTTCTTAATATAATGTCTAGCCGCTAACGTTTCTACTAGCAATTTAAGTTAAGCCCTATAGCCTAAAAGATTAAAGTATACTTTGCTATCCTCCTACGGAGTAGTATAGGTAACTTACACCTAGGCTAGATAATAATCAGTTACCTAAGTGAAATCTAGCCAGAAGAAAAGTAGCCCCAACTATATAAATACCTTTTTAGGGATCTTGGACGTTTAAATAAAAACTAGTATAATGTTACTTTAGCTATCGGCATTTGCAATTACCGTTATCTTATATATAGTGGCTGATACGGCTAAGCGTCCTAATCGGGTTACTCTATGGGCATTAATAGGCCACGTAAGCTAGATAAGACCGCGGAACCAAAGATGTTTCCCTATTACTATTTATATTAAGGGGACCATATTCGGCCCCCTTAGCATCCCTAAAATGCTTCTCCATTTTAAGATATATTTTATGGCTATACTTAAAATCAGTTATTCTTCCTATTATTTAATCCCTACATCCTATCCATAAATAGATGCTGTCTGTTTTTAACTTATTAGTAATTACATAAAATCCCCCCCCCCTAAAAAAAAATATATAAAACTAAGATTTACTACCTTCTATTCTATAACATATTTATAATCCCAGTAATGTATCCCTTATAAACTTTTAGCTCCGCTTTTCTTTTTAGCATTACCTTTTAACTTGTCTCCTTATCCCCTATTACCCGAACCCTCGTACAACGTCAAGACACCGTCTTAGCTGGCTTTTAACTCCTAGGCCTAGACGCCAATTGCTTTAATTTTAGCTTTAAGGGCAATATATTTAGCGCCATATGCGTATCGGTTAATGCCGCGCCTATATCTTTAAGCGTAAATCTAGATCAATGCATTACAAATGCTATAGGGAATATAGGGTATATGTTTAAGTAAGTCTCCAATCCACCACTTAAGAGGGGACACTTAAGGGAAAGGGAGGGAAGAAGTAAAGTAGAAATACATGCTAATATAGGGCAGCGGCGGTGCCTTTAGCTCCTATTCAGACTGTACCTTAAAAAGCAATACGTTGGAATTAACTTGCAATTATGCAATAGGTGCTTATAATATATCTTAAATATCTACTATTAATCTTGGTGAATAGAAGTGTAAAATATCCGTATACTCCACGAAACTAATAGAGAAGATAGATGGCACAGCAGAAGATAACAGAAATGGCGTATTTATATACAATAACGGAAGGGTCAATTGCCGAGCTCCTAGTGCTGCTTAAATTTAAGATTATAAGCATATTATAGTCTATATAAGCTTCGGTTTCTCCCCCCCCGTATACGCGCAATATACACATAGTAATTTCGCTTTTAATATAACGCCAAGAACCTCATTTTAACTATTAAGTAGCAGGGAGAGCTGGGACCAAAGGGACCAATTAGGTGTAGAGAAAGTGATATAGGCTTTTAGTAAAGCCAGTCTGTGGTAGGAGAGTAATAGAAAGTATAACGTCCCGCTAAGGTGGAAGCTGAGATAGTACAGGCTAGAGGTAATTTACGGCTTAGAGCTTTGGAGCTTTAGATACAAAGTAACGCAAGGGCATAGGCCTATGGGAAGCCAGGAATAATCTAGAAAGGCGTTTAGAACTTAACTAAGTAGCAAGAAGAGCTAGGAGCAAAGGGACTAATTAGGTATAAAGAAAGTAATATAGGCTTTTAGTAAAGCTAGTCTATAGTGGGAGAAGCATAGAAGTAATAGAAAGTATAATATCCCGCTAGGGTGGAGGCTAAGATAGTATAGGCTAGAGGCGATTCACGGCTTAGAGCTTTGTGTTGGCTATAGAGGTAGCTTTATAGCTAGGGTAATATCGACCTGTGATGACGGCTATTAGACATTAGTATTAGCCTAATTTTGGTCTGTTACACCACCCTCTAGGGACCCCTATAAGGGGTCAATTCTCTTATGTATATTAGGGCTCTTAGAGCCACCTTGAATAAAATAGATCACTAGTATAATTCTATATCTCTACCTATTAGCTAGCTAATATTATTTGTCTTAATACCTGCCTAGCTAAAACTTTGGAGCTTTAGACGCAGAAATCCTTAATAACGCATTTTTTTTTTAACGAAAATGATTATAAGGCCTGAAAATACCTAAGTAATAAAAATAATATATTCTAAAAGCCTAGGTTCTGTTATATAATCGATTAACTTTAGGAAAGGATATAAAATACTAGTGTTAAGTTATTTTAATATCCGCAACCTCCGCAACGCGGATATTATTGGAAAATGTATATAGTCTAAGCTTGCTAAGGTAAGTGGGGCATATAGGGGCTGCGGAAATGCTTAGTATATCTTAGTATAACTATATAAAAATACCTAATAAGTACCTTCTAAACTTACTCGCTCTTACAAGGGTCTAGCTAGAGTGGGTTAGCCGCCCTCCCTACTAGTAGTAGTAAAGTATAACCTATACTAGGTCAAACACGCCTCCAGCAAGTCCAGATAGGATAATAGCGCTATATAGCCATGTTATAATCTAACTAAGTACCTTACGGTTTTGTCTCTCTAAGACCGCTATCCCTTTGTGTAGTAAAACAAAGTACGTAAATATAATCTAGGTCAATAGACAGTAGTATAATAGTAGTAAGGAAATCCGATTTAGTTTAATAAGGGGGGGAGAAGAATTTAGTTTAACTATTACCTAACGTTTAGAGATCTAGTATAGGAATAATTCCAATAGTCGCCAGAACTAAGGACTATAATTAGGTTCTATATAGACCTAAAACTAGTCTGCTTATTAGTTGGTGTAGTATTTAAACCCATAGAGCCCGTTTCTAGGTCCCCTATTTTTAGCTATTAGGGGTAAGGGTGGCGTAGCTAGATATAAATGCATTGTTCTTTTTAATTAGTCTCTTTAAGTTCTAGCCCTATTTTAGAGTTTATATATAGAATATTCCTAGCCTTCTAAAAGAAAGCAATTTAAATATATAAAACCATATTCCAGAGTCCAGAGTAGGTCAAGCCCTATAATACAGAAGTATATTTTAAATAGAAAGTAGGTATAATATTCTTATAAGAGGATAAAAAGCTTCTAAATACTTGTCTTCTAAACCTTTAAGAGGCGGGGGAGTTGCGGGTATAGTAATCGCCGGTACTATATTTATTATTATACTACTTACTCTCTATATATATTTGCGTCGTCGGAAGCGCGCTATACGCGATAGAAGCCTTAAAGTTAGTTCTAGTATAGTTTCACAGCAAGCCTAGCAACGGACAGCTTATCTATAAATATTATTAGTAGTGAAATACTAATCCTATACACATTCTTACCTGCTATAAATATGCAGTTGTCCCTAATTTAAGAAAAAAAGTTATTAAGCCCTAAATATACACCTCTCTTTAACCTTGTATTGGAATACTTATTTGCTATTACTTCCTGGTAACCGGCCTAGCCGCCTAAATCTATTCTGCTACTTCCTACTATTACTTTAGCGCTGACTCTCTTAAATCTCAAGTAGACGGCTTAGCCTTATACTGACAGGGCTGGCCAGATAATACTAATATTAAAAGGGTTAATTGTAGCGGAGCGGTAAAAAATTATTGCTAAGGCAGACTATGAAAAGACTAACTATACTATAAATAGATTAGGCCAAGGGGCGCCAATCTATATAAAGATGAGCTACTATAAGCCACCTAGCCAAACTGTCCCGTTTATTAACGACCTATAAGGCCTAGTTTATTTAATTATTGCCTTATAATTACTAACTCTACTAAACTACGCTCTTTTTAAAGTCACTAGCTAATGGAACTGGGCCAATCAATAGTAAGATCTCCTAAATAAGATACACTTTTAATAAATGGCCCTTTATGTACCTTGGGCTAAGCCTATATTCTAACCATTGCATCTAAGGTGACCTCAGTCGGACAGGATCCGGGTAGTAACTCTTAGCAGTAACTTTACTACCCAAATCTTCTACTAAGTTTCATTCTGCCGGTAGAGGTACCTCTACGCCTCTACGCCTCCCCCTACGCCTCTACGCCTTTATATCTCCGTGTCTTTACATCTTTATATCTGTGTCTATCTTTACACCTCTCTACCTACCCCCTATAAGACGTGCAAGAAACGCACAAGGAGACATAAGGAGACATAGGTAGAGATATAGGTAGAGACATAGGTAGAGATATAGGTAGAGCCACAAGTAGAGCTATAAGTAGAGCTATAAGCAGAGCTACGAGTAGAGCCATAAGTAGAGCTATAAGCAGAGGGAGGAGCAGAGGGAGGAGCAAAGAGAGAAGTAAAGAGAGAAGTAAAGGGGGCAGTCTAGGGTCTAAATAAACAGTGCGCAGTTAATCTATAGGGGTAAATTAAGGCTTAGCTTTAACATTCCCTTTCTAGACACCTCTGTCTACCTCTACGCCTTATACCTCTACTCGTAGCTCTACTCGTGGCTCTACTTATGGCTCTACTTACGCCTCTACTTGTATCTCTGCTTGTGCCTCTGCTCGTGCCTCTCTTATATAAAAAGGGAGACGCATAGAGAGAGACATATAGAGAGAGACGCGTAAAAAGAGACGCGTAGAGAAAGACGTATAGAGAGAAAGAGAGACGTGTAGGGGAAAACGTGTAAAGCACAAAAAAGAGTAAAAATAGATAATAAAAGTATGTGCACCTTTGTTTAATCGTGCAGCAGCTTGCGGGGCATACAGGGGTGGGGAAGTATTGGTAAACATTATATTTATATAGCTTTTACTAGTAAAATAGGTGTCTATATAGTGCCTTGGCTACCCTTACCGCCTACTAGGCCGCCGCTAATTAAAAGATTTGGGCAGTAAAGTTACTACTAAAAGTTATTGCCTGGATTCTATCCGGACCTTAGTAATAAATATTCCATAACTTAAATTACTAGGGTATTCTAGAGTAAGTGCTTAATAAATGCAAGAATTAAAGGTTAACTACTAATAGCAAAACTATGGTAGTGGTAGGAATGGCGAGAAAGTATTTATATATACTAGCAGGCATTCCGGTATCCTAGGATATCGAAACGATTACGCCGCTATATAGTAACTAAAGCCTACAGGATAGCAAACCCGGCGGCATTACATAACCGTTTTAAAGACGTTAACTATTATATGGTTAAGAGAGATAAGGAATATAAAATATGTATCTTAGAGGTTGCTTAGCTAGTGGCGGTATGTATAGTCTTAATCTCTATATTAGCTTATATAACTGCCCAATTACTAGTAACGCAATAGGCTGCATATTTACTTAAGCTATAGATCTGGCTTAAGGGCTCTACTTTTTTAGAATCTCTATTAACGCATACTACCGCTAATATATAGGCGACTCTGATCCTATAACATATAAGGGATCACCGCGTTATATCTTGCCTATATATAAGAAGAATATAAAGGATAAAGGATCTATATTATTTACTTCTGCCTAAGGCAGTCCAAAATAGGAGCTTGTCTATTTATAGTAGGCCTATAGTTAGTGGTTCTGTCTAGCTGAAGTAGTATTACCGGTTAGCGCCCTAATATTATTAAAAGATGCTACTAGCGCTATATAGTTTGGTTTTATTAGCCCTAGGTTACACTTTTTGCTATTTATAACCTAATAATTTCTTGCTCTTAGATCTAAAGGATCTAGTTATGCCTATAAGTAAGGAACCTCATACCAAGCCCCTATAAACGGCTTAGGCGGCACCATTTAGCTTATTGGGCTACTAATATACTCTCTTCCTAACCTAGCGGTAGTGCTACTTCTAAAGGATACAAGCTAAGCGACGAGATTTAAAGGGATTGTGATAACCTTGTTTCTCTGCTTTTAAGTTAAACTATAAAACCATTCTAATTATCTCTATGTACAAAAATTGGATCCCGCCAATAATAGGTACTAAGTAAGCAAAATAAAATATGCTCTAAAGGTACCTATAAGCAAAGATTAAACGCGCGAACCCTAATAGGAGAATAAAGCAAATACGCAGAAGAATAAACAATTAAAGGAAACTAAGGGAGCCTAGATAAAATAACTATACTAATTTAAACTCCCTTATCTATCTACCCTTATATTAAAAGCTAGTCTATAATAAGTAACGTCTAGGAGCGGATTATAGGCAGCCCTAGAACCCTAGCCATAAACGCGCTACATATTTAGTAATTCTACAATTATCGCTTTAAGACATGAAAGTTGTTTTTTAACAGTAGATCCTCCTGCAGCTGGATTAGTAGCCTATAGAGAAGGTTAATGGTTATTATCTAGTGGGGGAGTTGGGTAGGAAGGCAGAGGAGTTAGGTTTATTGGGTTGACAGGCAGTAGCGCAGTATAGCCAGTTAGTGGAGGAGCGTAGGGAGGCTAAGGAGCTCCCATAGCTCCTATATTTACGGTTCCAAAGGTGGCTTCTATGTTTGTAGTTCTAGTGGTGGTTCTAAAGGCCCTACGTCTACGTCTTGGTCTTGTGGCTCTTTGCTGTGTTTCTAAAGAAACAAAATCCATAGGGGGAATTCTAGATGCTATATATAGCCCTTCCAATAAACTTTTAACCTAGGGATGATTATGGTAGCCCTCTAGCGTGCTTTTAGCGTACTAATATACTCTAGGCTTGTCCGTAAATACTAGCTTTAAATATTGTATTAGCGCGTTTAAATACCCTCTAGCTAGAGGAGTGCTATAATGTCTAAAAACGCTTCAGCCCGTAATCTGTATTTGCTCTTTTCCTTTAGTTTTTAGGAGGTTAATACTAGCGTTAGCTAAGATAAATGGCTCCTCCCCTTAATCTTGTATCGCCTTTGTATAGGCGTTAACTACTGCCTCCCCTCCTATAAGATATAATGCAACTAGTTCGTAATCTAAGAACCCCCCTTAAGGAGCGGGAGTCTGTAGAAGTACTTAATATCTATTATTAAATGGTCTATAGCCTGCCATCTCTTTTTTAACCCCATTGTTATAAACCTATCCTTTACGCGGATACAGCATGGGTCCGGTAGTTGGTATTGCGCCATTTAAGGTTTAATTTCCGCCTGTATTATTAGCTGCTCCTATACTTGGAATTCTGCCTAGATTATTACCGGCTTCTATAAAAGGAGGAGTTCCGCCTAGATTATTATTAGCTCCTATAGGAGGAGTTCCACCTAGATTATTATTGGCTCCTATAGAAGGAGGAGTTCCGCCTATATTACTATTGGCTTCTATAGGAGGAGTTCCGCCTACATTACTACCGGCTTCTATAGGAGGAGGAGTTCCACCTGCATTATTATTGGCTCCTATAGGAGAAGGAGTTCCGCCTACATTACTATTGGCTCCTATAGGAGGAGGAGTTCCGCCTACATTATTATTAGCTTCTGTAGGAGGAGGAGTTCCGCCTATATTATTATTAGCTCCTATAGGAGGAGGAGTTCCGCCTATATTATTATTAGCTTCTATAGGAGGAGTTCCACCTGCATTACTACCGGCTCCTATAGGAGGAGGAGTTCCGCTTACATTATTATTAGCTCCTGTAGGAGGAGGAGTTCCGCCTGCATTATTATTAGCTCCTATAGGAGGAGTTCCGCCTGCATTACTACCGGCTCTTGTAGGAGGAGGAGTTCTGCCTGCATTATTATTAGCTCCTATAGGAGGAGGAGTTCCGCCTGGATTATTATTGGCTCCTATAGGAGGAGTTCCGCCTGCATTACTACCGGCTCTTATAGGAGGAGGAGTTCTGCCTACATTATTATTGGCTCCTAGAGGAGGATTTCCGCCTATATTATTATTAGCTCCTAGAGGAGGATTTCTACCTATATTATTATTGGCTCCTAGAGGAGGATTTCCGCCTATATTACTATTGGCTCCTACAGGAGGAGTTCCGCCTACATTATTATTAGCTTTTGTAGGAGAAGGAGTTCCGCCTACATTACTATTAGCTCCTATAGGAGGAGGAGTTCCGCCTATATTATTATTAGCTCCTGTAGGAGGAGTTCTGCCTATATTACTATTAGCTCCTGGAGGATTTCCGCCTACATTATTATTAGCTCCTGGAGGAGGAGGAGTTCTACCTATATTATTAGTAGCTCCTTAAGGAGGCTGATTTCCGCCTATATTATTGCCTAGCTAATTCCAATTAGGCGGAGATTCAGACTATAGGCTAACTTTACGCTAGCATCCATAAGTTAGGACTAAAAGGCTGTACTTTAGATACCCAGCTACTAACCTACTAAGTAGAATGCAGTCTTGGTGTAACCCATGGTTACAAAGTAAGACTGCTATTTAAGCTCTCTACGTTAGCATGTCTTCGCATATAAGGCATTCTATTCCATCCCCAATAAAATCCTGGCCTCTATTTGGGAAACGAGTCTAAAATCCAGCAATCTGGGTGGGATAGACTAGATATCTGTTATTAAGGCCGCCGTGCTAAATACAGTCCCAGTGCATAATATGGCTATAGCGCATATATCCATTTTATATGTCTATAGGCTGACTATTCTTAACCTTATTCCTTATAACCTAATAATAAGAGCTATATTAGGAAAAGTTACTACCGGATCCTATTAGTTCTGCTAAACAAAATACTTATTTTAACACATCCTTTAAAAGTTGTAATGGAAGCTTATTCTAATCTTCTTTTAGTGCTTTTTCCTACCTTATGCAGACCTCCTGTAGAGGGCCAACTTATGGGGGGGGCGAAGTGGAAGATATATTAGGCTTGGCAGCTTCTCTAAGGCTTAATGGTTAAGATTAGGTTTTAGGTTGCTATAAAGGTAAGAAAGGTAAAAAAGTAGCGTTTTTACCAGAGGATTCCCCCTGTGGACTTAATAAGGAGGAAGAAGACTTACTAGGCTTTAATAGCTATTATAAGTTCTTAGGCATAGTAGCTGTAGTAGTAGGAATGGAAGTAGGCCCTATATACTGTTGTAGTGGATTAAGAGGCGGTGGCGGAAAGAGAGGTAGTAGCGGTACGCCTCTTCTAGTTACGGCACTTGTATTCGTAGGAGTTTAGTAAATACACTCCTTATAAAAAGGTAAAGTACCCCCAGTATCCCCACTTCCTAAAGAGAATATAGAACTAATAAAGGAACTAATGCTGGTTTGGTTCCTGTTTTGGTTCCTAGTTTAGTTCCTAGTTTAGTTCCTAGGTTAGTTCCTAGCTTAACTTCTAGTTTAAAATTCCTCTCGGTTTCCTCTCCTTAGACTTTTTACTGTTAAGTTTCTTCTACTAGGCGGGATAACCTATGGGTTAGAAGGAGCCTCCTATCCACTTAAACGTTTGCTTTGTCGTTTAGGACTTAAGGCTTGTAATTAGTTAGTATTAATTAGTTACGGCTAGGGAGGCATACTCTAGAGAAGCTAGCTGTGGTAATATTAGGCCAGCTAATAGAACGCTATAAATAAGATAATTTTAGAGCAAATACATAGGATGTAATTACCGTAGTTAATAAAGCATTATTCCTTTTATATCCCTTTTTCTATATTATCGGGAATTTAGAGAATGAAAGTAGTTACCTAGTTTAAGGCCTATTTTTAGGCTCCACGAGTGGCTAGAATGCGGATCCCGTTGGCCAAAATTAGTTACCTACACTTAGGTATCTGCTTTGTTGCCTTATATAAGGATGTATTCTGGGCCCTCTTTATACCTATAATCCTTGTAAGGGGATAAACTAAGTGCCTAAAAACTAGAACCTGGTAAGGAACCGAAATATGGCCCTTCTAGATAAGGAAAGACCTATAGATAGCTAAGAGGAATAGGGCCTAAATTAAACTTCCTTTATTTAGCAAGAGTGGTCGAGAACTTATATAAACTTAAGCTATTTTAAGAAGTAATTAGTGATGTTAGATAGCTTAATAATTTTAGGTATAGCGTCTAGGCATAGAAGGCTAGGATCTCTTGGTAAAGAATAGTATAAGACTTAGTATTTCCCTACTACTCCCGCGCTATAACATCTACTATTTTTTAAATTTCTAAAATATTTAGTAACCATTTTAAAAACTAAGGAGGTTTAAGTAATTACTAATCCTAACTAGTACAAAACGACCCTATACACATTACATAATCATTACGGTATAATTTATATTAATTAGGTAAGCCCAGCATGTAGCTATTAGGTTTATAGCTCTGTGGAGTCTTTCCCTCTTAGGCTAGCCCTTAGCCGGCCTACTCCTTGACCCTAGTTATAACAGCAAGATTAATTAATTTGTATATAAAATCCACCCACTAAGATAAATAATAGGGTAGAAGTTCTAAATTGCCTGAATTATATATATTATAAGGTATCCCTATTACAAATTTAAGATTTTAAAATCCTTTCCTTTCTTTTCTAAGCACCGCCAAAGACCAAAAGGCTTTGAATATTGATTCTTAAATATATAGATGGTTGTGGTGGAGTAGGAGTGTAAAGCTAATATGGGTCTATATGCTATAAACGTGTTAACCAGAAGTCCGTGTGTAGGTTTAGAATAAGAAGTTTGTCTATTAAATATAGCTCTAGGGCCTCTATATATACACAAGAAGAGTGACTAAGTTGGAGACCAAGTCAAGGAGTCGGTAACCGAGTTAAGGGGGCAAAGAAATCCAATTCAGGTCGATAGAACGGAACGATTGACAGCATAACCAAGACTGTCGTATTTTTCTCGCCACAGACTAGTTTCGGAAGGAGAAATATCTAGAGAACATTTATATATCGATTATAACTTTATAGACTTATAAGGTAAAGATTTAAGGTGCCTAAATAATGGATTTATTTTAGCGCGGGAGGTTTTTCGCCTCTTAGGGAGGGACGTTACTAACTAAAACACTTTAGAATAATAAAAATATTTTATAATAAATTATAAGTTTCCTTAGTAGTGGTATAAGAAAGTGCTATTAACTTTAACGCTATTTTGTGTATAATGATTAAACGAACCAAGCCTTACTATTTATACTCCCTATTCTATAGTTTAAATGTCAAAATATTAGGAAAATAAAAAAAACCTAAACTTTATATAATAATATAATAAGACCTTTCTACTTTCTTCTAGGAAGGTAACACAATAACCAGCCCTACTATTGTTGTAAGAGTTAGATCATTAACATTATTAGGCTGCTATACTATTACTACAGCAAAAGCTACTCTGTTTATTTCTTGTGGCATATAAGTGGTCCCCCTCCCACAGGCGGTAATATTTAGAGGTATATATACTAGCACGTTAAGCTGATTAACCTATCTAATAAAAAGTTGCTTACCTTCTTTAGTAACAAATAGCATTTGTATTAGATCCCACGTAAACTCCCTCTTTAATAGTCTATTAGTGCTATTACTAAACGCTCTGCTAGTTAATTATATAACAGTTAGTCTTAGTAAAATAGGTAATAAGACTTTAACTAGGCAAGATCCAGGAACAATAAATAAAAGAGCGAGATTATACGCCCATATGTCGCTAATCCCGGTGTTAAATAGAGCCGGATTAGGTACTTCGTCCTAAATATAATAAAAAAATACATTGTGGCGGGATTTAATAGTAAGTATTAATAATACCAATCTTAAAAGCAGAGGATTAGTAACTGCGAGTTATTTAGCAAGTCTAATAGTAGCTCCGATGCTTACTAAGGTTATAAGATAGGCAAGTTTAAAGAACCCCTTAGTCAAATTTATTAGGAAGGAGTAATTACAAGGAGAGATTAACGGTGCGTTATAGGCCTTAAGTAAGTTTATAAGGCTTTTAAGGTGGACCTCTTCTTACTATAAAGGTGTTAGGTAATATTTCTAGACTTTAAAGTGGTAGTATACTTATAGCAGCAATCTTACTAACAACATTAATGGTATTATTAGGATATTTATTCGTCCCCTACTTTATAATCTCCGTTAAGCTAGTATTAAAAAAGGATACCTCTAAATTTTCAAGGAAGTGCGCTAATTGAAGTTCTTTAATCGCACCTATAGATATTATAGTTGGTACTTTACTATTCGGCGGACCACCACCTACTATAGCTATAGTATTAGAATAAAGGGGCGCTGTGGTGGCAAAGCTTTCTAGAGCAATAGAAGTTATATAAAGGAGAGCATTAATATCCGTAAAAGGGTATATGGTTGCGGTTAAAATAACTATAAAGTGTAACTTGCAACTCCAAAACCTACTAGATTTATAGGATATATAGTAAGAGATCCCTTTACTATTTCTAATTTCTATTTTAACCCTTAAACTTTAAATTATAGGGGTCTGCTTTAGGGCACCCCAAGGAGTTATTTATAGTAGGGTCCCCATTTTAGGACCCTTAAATTGACTTAAGTAGCTTGGTAAAGTACATCGCCTTAATATAATAGTTATTAATAGGGGTAACACCTTATATTAAATTATATTTGACAGATACTTTGTTACCCATCGCTTTATTATGCTAACTATTCTATCGTTTTACCTATTCTAAGGATTGGGTTTCGTTTATCCATTAGTTACTAATATTGCGTAATTATAAGCATGTTGTTAGCTAACTTGGAATCTACTATATACATAATTTATAAGCCACCGGCCTGTCCGCCTATTTATAGCAAGTCTATTTACCTTACTAGCAGCATTAATATAGGTTCTGCTACCAACTGGTAAGCTAAGGTAATGTTGTCCCTCTTGTATCTTTCTATTACTTTTTTTAACCTGCGCTGTGATGACTGGTGTAAAGATTAGATATAGGAAATTTCTAATCTATAGTTCTACAAGCATGTCAAATAGGAGCTTGATTATTTAGACCATGCTAACGTTATTATAATGTTCTTTAATAAGAATAGCATATTGCTAATTAGCCTTCTTAAGCTTGGTCTATATGCTCTTAGTTATAAGATAGTTATTTACTGCCCTAAGGGTTACTGGAGACGCGGTAATATACAGATTATTTATAATAGGTTTAGTATCCAGCTTATAGAGAATTTAGAAGAGTTTATTAGAGAGACTAGAAAGATGTTAGAGATCTAACTAAATATACTACTAGAGATATCCTTAGTTTTATAATAATTAGGATGGCAATAATAAGATAGATTAGATTTATTTATTAGCTTAATATATTTGGTATCTTTTCTAACCTCTAAAGCTTATTTAATCTAATTGCGGTATTTATTTATCACAAATACCTAATACTTAAGGATTTGCAAAGAAGAGGCCTAGTGGAACACAGTAGAGCCTAAAGGGGGGGATTATAAGATAGAAGCAGCAAATGCGACCCCTTTATTGGACAAGCGATAATATCTAAATAAGGTAAATATAGAGGAGACAGAAGACAGGAGGATTAGAGGTATAGTATTAGTAGGTAAAAGGTTGATTTTTAATAGCTAAGATATTAAAGAACTAGTCTATTTCACTTATTCTAATACCAACGTACTACTCCTCTTATATTTCTTTCACTTTATAACAATCCACTAGGCTAGGTTACTTTAGTCTTAGGTATAGAAGTAGTAACCACTACTTTATAATTACAGATAAATTGCTAATAAGGAAATTTCAACCTCTTAACGGTACCTATAACAAGAAGAAAGAAAGCAAGATTTAATATTAACTCTAAATACTAATTAGACGCACCCTCTTATAAGCGGCTCTTATAATTACGCTGGCTGATATTCTAGTTCGAGGAGCCTTACTTTATTATCTAAGTAGCTATATATGAGGTCCTGTAGACGATCTTATAGCTTATCGCTTCCTAATACTATAAACGGTCAGCAGCTTAAGAGTGGCATAAGGTAGGAAATCTTACCTATAACTAGCATTTCTCCTTACTTCTCTACCTTATCTTGTACCCTTTTAATATATTTTCCTGCCCTCTCTTCTTAGAGGATCATCTTTAGGTTCGCAGAGCCTTTATATACTATAGTATATTTGCTAAATAGTACCTTATCCATTCTTCCTAATCTAATATAGATTAAGATGCCGAGGATCTATTTTAAGTTAGCGTAAGCTATAATAATATTATTTAAGCTACTAACATAACCATTATCCAAGGTGTCGTTAGTTAGAGTATTATTAAGTAAAGACTGTACTGCAATCCTAATGTTTATATATTATGAGTTTCAAATTTATAAACTATAATTTAGGGCTTACTAATAGTCTCCAATTACTATACCAAATAGACTCGCTGGGTGCGAGTCTTGTAAGCATTATACCCATATATTAGCTAAGTAAGGTAAGGCAACTACGCGACTATGCCAAAACCGCTTAATATTATAAAAACAGTCTTGTAATCGCCTACTAGTGCGCTAATCCTATATAGCCCGCTAAACAGAGCTAGATAGGGCGGTCCGCCGTAGTAGGTCTTACTATAATATAGTAATCTCTAGGTTAAGCCTCTATAAGGCTCTATAAATAGATCTAAAGAATTCTGTTCCCCTTCTAACCAGGACATTATAGTAAAAGGATAAGTTTATAAAAAGGACTAAAAACTTACTGCTGGAATCTATAGACCTATATACTACCCTGCTTTAATTTTTAATAGTTGAGATAAACTTAGATATATCTTAACAATATTATTAATATAACTAATATAAGCTTAAGAATAGCCGGAGCCTATAGCCCTATTTCGGTAAATAAGGAATCCGGACTGCAGAAAAAGGGTCAAAAGGAATATTATTATAAAGATATAGATATATAGCCAAGGAGGGAACGGCTTTAATGTTAAGTGCCACTAAATAAAATAGGCAGAAAGGATTGCTAATACTTAATACACGCGGATAAATATTTCGTATAATGGCCTACGGAGAAAAGGATAAGAGAGTAGGAGAAGAAAGCATAGTAACGATCCCCCCTATACAGTATTGGATATGGTTAGTAAGGCATTAGTCCTATAAAAAGGGGGAAGAGGGGATAAGGCTTATAATAACTCCCCATATATTCTCCGCTATATGTAAAGGGAAAGAGTTTCGGCTAGCCATTACTATAAGAACGTGAAAGAGTAAAAGGATAAACAATATTATCCTAACTAAGCGATAAATTTGTTAGTATGTGTTTAGAGAAACCCCAAGTATATCTATAAGAAAGTTAAGATAAGGACTAGTAAAAAGTGGGATTATATTAATTAATAAAAGATTTGTGGCTTATAAACTAGCAATTTAGATATCCTAGACTTTAAAGCCGATATAAAACGCATTTACCATAATATAAAATAACTGTAAAAGGATATTGGCCTAACTCCATAGACCTAAATATTAATGGCGGCGGATTAGCTGCGGATAGGTAAGATATTAAGATACTAGAAAAGAAGTAGTTTTTAAAAATAACTATATATAGGGACGGAAGTGAACGAGGATAAGAAAAGTAAAGATGCTACCTATAGCTATAGTATACACTTAGGTAATTTCCATAATGATATAGACTATTATTTAAGGGCGGAAGAAAAGGAATTAGTGAAGTATAGTAAAAATTAGCGGAAAACTTGTTAATTTAAGGGATGCCTAAAGATCTATTAAAGGCAAAAATAGAAAGGGACCAGAATTAGGAACTTAGTAAAAGGTCTAGAACTAGAAACCTAATAATAGACCTAGTAATAGAATCCTAGTTACCAGCTAGAATTAAGTGAAAACATTACTACTTTATTAGCTATTAATATAGGTAATCTAGCAAAATTTCTAAGTATACTCGCGAGATAGAAAACGTTTAAGATAAGCTACCTATTCTAGTGGATACTTGTAACCTATACGCGCCCTAATAGTAGCAAAAGATACTAATCCTATAAGCACTTCTTTTCGCTAAGGAAGTTGTAATAACGGATGCTAAAGAATATTAGTAGATAATAGTACGGGAAATAAAGCTCTAATGTACCTTTATTAACTCGATAACCGAAGTAGTAGAGGTTATCTTAGAGAGAAATCTAGTAGTATTAGAGTTGGGCGGCTAATAACATAGGTTATCTACGCTAATAGCTCGCTCCTCTTTAACATATCCCTGTATTAGTTCTATAATAATATTACTTAGCGCTCTAATATCTCTAGGTTTAGCGTTTTATAATAGGTAGGTATAGCAATATTCTTAATACGCTGTAATATTTTATTAATAAAGGCGGTTTTAAAACCAAGCTAATTACTAACCGATTTTCACATCTCTATATAGATAAATAAGTATATTTAAATAACTTAGCGAACCATGCTCTAATTCTTTTGTTATAAGGTACGTAAGCCTATTAAGTATCTGCTATAGTTAGTGCCCTACTTAATAGTTATTACGCTATTGGGTTTTTACCTATCTAAGTATTATAGCTAAGTAAATTTTGTTAAGGAGAGGATTGCCAGCAATATAGTATAGAGAGTAGGCTATAAACTTAAAAATAATATAGGAAGTCTCCTTAAATCTAAAAACCTTAAGAGTAGAGACAAAGTTGGCGTATTATATCTATTAGAACTTATAGAGCTTTTCTTTAATATTAGGTTCTAAAAAACTCTATACTATAATAAGATTTAATAGGGGATCTTTCCACTCACTTCTTACTATAATATTAGATGGGGGATTTTTCCTCTTAGCTACTATAACCTAATCTTTAATACTAAGTTGTAGTTAATAGGTCTTTCTATAGATCCTCTATAGAGATCTATATTTTATTCTTATGTATTTATATACCCTAACTCTAGATTTAATAGCTTTAGGGAGTTTAAAACGCTATAGGCTAGTCTTAAGATCTACATTATTCCTATTTAGGGAGTAGAGTCTTTTCCTAGCCAAAGTATCGCGATTATAAGGGGTGTTACCTTTTATAAGTCAATTAAGGAAGCCGGTTTAGGAACGTGTCTTAAGTGTTTCTAAATTAATCTGTATATGGCGTTTTTTAGGCATAGAGATCATCCTAAGCGGTATATAATAATGGGAAAGTCTATTTTCTGATATTATTATTAGCTAGAGAATAGGTGTAAAGAAAGGATTTATACCTCTTATAATTTACTAAAGGAAAAGAGTGATAAATATAATAGGGGTCTAGAATTAGACCCCTAGGTTTCTATTTAAAGCATAGAAGGAACTTATAGCGGGTAACAGATTTGGAATAGTGAGTACTATGGATAAGAGGCCATAAGTGGCCTATTCTCTAAGGCGGATTATGCATTCCTCCCAAAGAGTTATCTCGAGATGCGACGGCACGATTCCTCCAACAGGAGCGAAGACTTGCGATAAAGAGGAGCATTAATTAAAGAGGCGCGGCTAGCATTAAGATTAAGTTGCCGCACTTTCTATTTGAAGGTTTAAGGGAGCTAGTAATAACAATATTAAAAGACTTAAGAAGTTTGGGAGGAGAATAATTACTATTAATCGTTCCTATTAATCTACTAAGAGGCAGCCGTTAGATCCACGTGACGGCTACCTAAAGCTAGATTTTCCGGCCGATTTCCGTTTTAAATCGGAAGACGCTGAGTCCTATTGGCCGCGGAGGTAGCTTTATAGCTAGGGTAATATCAACCTGTGACGACGGCTATTAGACATTAGTATTAGCCTAATTTTGGTCTGTTACACCACTCTCTAGGGACCCCTATAAGGGGTCAATTCTCTTATATATATTAGGGCTCTTAAAGCCACCTTAAATAAAACAAATTACTTATTTAATTCTATATCTCTACCTATTAGCTAGCTTATGTTATTTGTCTTAATACCTGCCTAGCTAAAAGTTATGAGCCCGGTAACCTTCTAAGCACTAGGAAGATCTTAGTGGCCAGACAAATACCACTAAGCCTCTTTGAGCATAATTCGTCACAAAATCTTGCGTCTTTTACGCGTAAACGTGTCTCTTTACACAACTCGCGTCTCTTTACGTAATCAGTGGCCAGACGACTACCACTAAGCCTCTTTGAGCATAGTTCGTCACAAAATATCGCGTGCTTTACGCGTAAGCGCGTCTCTTTACGCAACCTCTCTCGAACCTCAAAATAAAAGCCACCATGGCAACCAAGGACTCTACGAACCCTCTTTTGCTGACCCAAAAGGACTGGCCTATATGGTTTCAATTTATCCGCCAAGAAGCAAGTTTTGCGAAGATCTGGGACTATGTCGACCCAGATAAGACGGAAAAAGAAATCAAGGAAAACAATGAGCCAGCCATACCTTCGATAGCAGCAGCACCAGCAGCAGCTCCTGCAGCACCAGCAGCGGCTCCTGCAACACCTGCAGCGGCTCCTGCAACAGCTCCTGCAGCTCCTGCAGCTCCAGCAGCTCCAGCAATAGCTACACCTGGGTTATCGAGTCAGCAAGGACAACAAACTCAGCAATCTGCAGAGACACAGAGGATGCTCTTTGAGCTATACAAGCTTCAACGACAAGACTACCTAAAGCGGGAAGAGAAGCTCCACACGTTCGCAGCACTCTTGCATGCCACCGTGGGCACCAACTTCTCTGGGTATCTCAAAAACCTCACCACACCACATTCGGTTCTAAGACAGCTGAAGAAGGTAGCAAAGCCATCTCAAGCTACGCTGCAGCAAATAGTACTGGACGACCTCAAGAAACGGAAACAAGGGCCTAAACATCAGACTCTAGAATCTTGGCTTTAGCTTTATATCACCATCATACAGAACGGCGAAGAGCTGGAGGAAGGGTTAATAGAGGCAACAGAAAGCAGCGTTATACAAGCCTTTATCCAGGACTATAAGGAGATCTGTCCAGCTCTATATCATGCCTTCATTCAAAAGGTAGTGAGGAGGTCAGAGAAGCTTAAAATGGCGACAATGATTAAGGAATTTAACCTACTCTATAGACACCTAAATTCTGATCACAACGCCTATGCCATACTCTCAGGACAGCTATTAACGGGACAACCATCTACGGATTAGACGACGACCTCTATTATTCCTTCTTATCTATCTTAGACAAGGTGTCCTACTTATGGTTTAATCCACAAATTAAGAAATTACAAGCAGCTATTTCAGTCTCTTTGAGGTCCAAACTTTGTACTAAACAACGAGTGTTTAAGGAAGTGTTAAGAATGGCTTAAGGTCCCGAAAAATAAGCAGTACTATAACGAAAGGCTTAAGCAGATTAAGTAGGAAGGTCCTACATTAGGGACATCTACATTGGCTTCATCTACTGCTAAAAAGATTAAGGATCTGGATAGGCCCCGAGTTACAGCGGCTGCTATAACAACATCCTTTTCATCATCATTATTATCGCAAGATTACCCGGATCTGTCGTTAATCAATGCCTAAGGGTATAACACTATGGCAGACACCCACTTCTGCAACGATATTAGATACTTCCATAACCTCAAGCCATGCATGTCTATAGCAACAGCTGGAGATTCAGGAGCAGAAATCCATGGATACGGTAATATTAACTTGGCAATTAAGGTGGGCAAATAACGCCTAACTTAGTATCTAACATTAAGGAACGTAGCGTACACTCCCTATTTTTATACCAATCTAATATCCGCAGCAAAGCTCCGTAGGGTTGGAATAATCATTAACCAATCTACAAACCATCTGCGCTATAAAGATAACGGAAGCCTATTCGCCAACCTTATAGAATACGGAGGTCTCTACCTTATTGATGCTATCGCTACCTTACTACCCACTCCCAAAACACCAGAATATCTTATCTAGAATCTACTAGATAATCTTTAAAAAAGCAAAGACTGGTTAGAGAACTTTAACAAAGATCTAGATATAGGATTGCCGCTTTTAGCAAATATTAACGTTACTCCTATATTAAAAAGTATTCAGATCTTACTAGAAGTCCACTAGTAACTCACTACGGATCCGACCCTAGGACTATCTATACCTACACAGGCATCTACAACTCCACTAACATCGTCGATACCATCAGCGTCTTCGGCGCCTTAGTAATTACTATCTACTATGGCACCTCCCGCGCTATAAACATCATCTACCACCTTGTCATCTTTTAACGTTACCAAACCTAGTCCTCAACTGATTGTAGATCCCACACCTCATTCCGAACCTCAGACAACAGCAGGCTTATCGTTAGGGGGTAAGAGACGTTCTAGCCGTGAAAAGCGGTCTACGGCAAAGAAGAAAGATATGCCAAATCAGGATCTACGACGACGAGCCTTTACGGTTCAAAATAACGGTAATAATGATATCATCAATCCAGATACAACACCATCGGCTCACGCATTTTATACTGCTGCTACGAGGACGTACGGATATCGAGACAACTTTCTACCACAACCAAAGTTATAGAGGGAGATACTCAGCCATATCAAAGCTTACCACCAACTCGTCCATCCCGACTGCCTAATCCGGTAATCCAGCTCTGACGCCCTGCGTCAGATCTAAGGGGGTGTGTTGGCCGCGGAGGTAGCTTTACAGCTAGGGTAATATCGACCTATAACGACGGCTGTCAGACATTAGTATCAGCCTAATTTTGGTCTGTTACACCACTCTCCAGGGACCCCTGTAAGGGGTCAATTCTCTTATGTATATTAGGGCTCTTAAAGCCACCTTAAATAAAACAGATCACTCATTCAATTCTGTGTCTCTACCTATTAGCTAGCTTATGTCATTTGTCTTAATACCTGCCTGGCTAAAAAGTCCTAGCAGCCGCAGAAGTACTTCCAGAAGTTTGGGGCTAAACTATAGATTATGTCTCGCAAGTAACACCCTTATATCTTGCATACAAAGTATCCTCACACTTACTTCTTGACATAGCTTAACTACAAAAAAGAGTGCCAAAGCAGCTCTAGATGCCATTAGGTAAAGGTTTTATCTATAGGCGTTTTAAATTCTAGACTTAAAGACAGTAGTAAAATGGTGGTAAGGAAATCCAATTTAGTTCGACAATATTAGATTATAGATTTATGTTACACTTGCGTTTAGAGGCGCTTTACAAACTTCTTCTTAAGGCTGTGTTAATAAAAGTACCGCGTTTAAATCCATAGTAATAAGATATATTAGGCGCAGTAGAAAGAAGGCAAAACAGGTAAGACTTAGACTAGTTATAACTCTATAGACTATTATTCTCCGGATGTGACTGTTCGTCAGACTAGTTATTCTCCAGACGTAACTGCTCCAAACGTAGCTATTCCAGATGTGGCTGTCAGACGTGGCGTTCTTGCTCTCCAGACGTGACTGTTCTCCAGACATGGCTGTTCTCCAGACATAGTGTCCTATTTGGCGCTGCCAAGAGGATCGATCATTTTGGGCCAATTGGGCGTCCGATAATTCTCCAGACATAGCTGTTCTCCAGACGTGGTGTCCTATTTGGCGCTGCCAAGAGGACCGTCATTTTGGGCCAATTGGGCATCCGATAATTCTCCAGACGTGGCTGTTCTCCAGACGTGGTGTCCTATTTGGCGCTGCCAAAAGGATCGATCATTTTGGGCCAATTGGGCATCCGATAATTCTCCAGACGTGGCTGTTCTCCAGACGTGGTGTCCTATTTGGCGCTGCCAAGAGGACCGATCATTTTGGGCCAATTGGGCATCCGATCTCCAGACGTGGCTATTCTTAAGACGTGGCTGTTCTCCAGACGTGGTGTCCTATTTGGCGCTGCTAAGAGGACCGTTATTTTGGGCCAATTGGACATCCGATCTCCAGACGTAGCTGTTCTCCAGACGTGGTTTCCTATTTGGCGCTGCTAAGAGGACCGGTTATTTTGGGCCAATTAGGCATCCGATAATTCTCCAGACATAGCTGTTCTTTAGACATAACCAGGATCCCCCAACTATAGTTAGCTAAAAATAGAGGGTCCCAGAATTGGGTTCTAAGGATAATATTTAAAGCGTAGCTGAAAACTTATGCCAGTTGTTCTCCTGTAGCAAATATTATTAAACAGGCTATATAGATATGCAGGGGGCACGATTCCTTAAGCACAAACGAAGATTCGCAGCGGAGAGAAGGATTAAGTATAGAGGTACTGCTAGTGTTAATCTTAAAGTGCTGCATTTCGCATGCGAAAAGGACGAGGTAAATATAGTAAGACTTAAGAATTTCTTCTAGAAGAATGGTTGCGATTGCCTAGATATTTAAAATTATCTTCCTATTATTATTAATTAGGAGCAGCTTAACGCTACTATTTAACTTTTAGAAACTTCCGCTAAGGCGCTAATAGGTTATTTATGTAATAATTATATAGAGCTAAGCTTTCCTCCCGATTTCCGTTTAGAGTGTCTATATGGCCTATATTAGGTTTAAGTAGCTACTAAGTTCCTTCCTCTAGGAGATAAGCGCTGGATTGTAGATCTATATCTTATAGGTAGGAAATTCCCGTTTTATATATATAGTAGGCTCTAACTCTAATTATATTTAGATATTAACCACGAACTAAAGACAACTATAATTAAAAAGTACTCTTATGAGAAGAAGCCTAATAATGGTAAAATCTACTATAAAATTCGCCAGTACTAATTATTAGGGAATGCGTACTTTAAGGAACAATAGTAGGCTCGTTTAGCTGCTATATCTAACTGGAAAAAGTAGAATCTAAAGTATATACTAAATCGCCCAAAATATAGAGCGGTATTTAACTTATAACTAGATATTCCTAGGCTTAGAGGAGGTATAAGACTAGGCACTATACACATATAGTTTAATATAGGATATAATAAGGTAAGGATTTATATCTAGGCGCTATAAGTTGCTAACAATATTTAAATAGCTAATTCTCTATTATTTTGATTATATTAGGTATATCTAGTTAAAGATCTTTAGTAGTAATAAACAGGCAATATAGAAGGTGGATAGAGCTACTATAATAGTATTAGAGCTTACTGCTTTTAGAGCGTATAGTATAGATACTAGAGCTTTATATAGCCAGTTATAGCGTGGCCAGATCTTCAGTAATTTCAATAAGCAAGATCGTAAAGTTATATAGAGTAAAGTGCTCTCTATCTCTACTAACTACTTAATCCCTTCTTTTTTTAGTTTTTTTAAGGATCTTAATTACCTATAAGGCCTAGCTAACTACGTAAAACAACTAATACCGCTATTAGGTGAGGACTCCTTATCCTATACCCTATAGTAAATATTCTTTAATGTAAACCAGCGGACCGATTAATATATAATCTAAGAGTTAGAATCTGGGTTTATATTTAGACTAGGAAGTTAAGCAGATTAAGTAGACCTTAGACGCTAATAGATATAGATAAGTACTATATACAATTACCTTAAGATCCTAGCGCAGCATAAAAAGGTAAGGAATAATTTATTAGTAAAGCCAACTAATAATCTAAGCAAGACTGCCCTATATAAGTTTGCCGCTCTTGCCTATTAATTAGGATTTAAGTCCGACTAGATTTACAGTTTAATTTAGTAGTTTACTAACAGGGAGATCGCCTATATAGCTCTATAGAAAGCTAGGAAACTAGGCCGCTAGCAATACAATCCTATCGCCTTTAAGGGCTTTATAGAGCGAATAGTGGATTTCTTTTCTACCACTTAAGAGATAATAGAAGAGAAAATAAGAGCTATAGTTAATGTTAATTATTCTAATAGGTTACTAAAGAGATGCGGGATTCTAAAAATTCACAATTATAAACAAGATAAGCTTTTACTATTTCTAGATAAGCTATATACTAATAGGGTATAATCTAATAAGATAATATCATTCTTTGTCCAAAGATCCGTATACCTTACCTTTTTTAGAAAGCCGAACCGCACTAATATTAATAGTGGCACAACTTATAGGCAAGCACAGATCCCCAAATAGGTAATGCTTAAGCGAGAGAGGCTTGAGTAGGAGAGGCAGTAGCAGGCTAAACAAGAGACGCTCAACTAGGAGAGGCTTAAACACAAAAGGCTTAAACAAGAGAGGCAGGAGAGGCTTAAACAGGAGAGGCTTGAACAGGAGAGGCTTAAGCAAGAGAGGCTTAAACAGGAAAGGCTTAAGCAGGAGAGGCTTAAGCAGGAGAGGCTTAAACAAGAGAGGCTTAAACGAGAGAGGCTCAAATAAGAGAGGCTTGAACGAGAGAGGCTTAAACAAGAGAGGCTTGAACAAGAGAGGCTCGAATAAAAAAGGCTTGAATAAGAGAGGCTTAAACAAGAGAGGCTTAAATAAGAGAGGCTTGAACAAGAGAGGCTTAAACAAGAGAGGCTTAAACAAGAGAGGCTTAAACGAGAGAGGCTTGAACAAGAGAGGCTTAAACAAGAGAGGCTCGAATAAGAGAGGCTTAAATAAGAGAGGCTTGAACAAGAGAGGCTCAAACAAGAAAGGCTTAAACAAGAGAGGCTTAAACAAGAGAGGCTTAAACAAGAGAGGCTCAAACAAGAGAGGCTTGAACAAGAGAGGCTTAAACAAGAGAGGCTTAAACAAGAGAGGCTTAAACAAGAGAGGCTTAAATGGGAGAGGTTGGAACGGGAGAGGCTTAAACAAGAGAGGCTTAAACAAGAGAGGCTGGAATAGAAGAGGCTTAAGCAGGAGAGGCTAAAACAGGAAAGGCTTAAATAGGAGAGGCTAGAACAGGAGAGGCTTAAGCAGAAAAGGCTAGAACAGGAAAGGATAGAGTAGGAGAGGCAGTGGCAGGCTAAACAAGAAAGGCTTATATTTAAGCAAGAAAGACAGATACAGGAGATATAAGTAAGGAGAGAAGAAAAGACCATAAGGAAAGAGTAGGAGAGACTAGCAAGAGGACAGAAGCCTCTATTAACAGTAGGGCAGGACTAAAGACGAATTACCTAGATTAACCTAAACAAACTTATAGAACTAGCTAAATAAGAACTAGTAGAAGAAGATTAGGCATTAAAGACTACACCCTAAAATAACTATTAAATACAGCAAGACTAAATGGAAGTTGGTAAAAACACCTATATTGCGTAGGATAATACAGATTCTATAGTAATAGATGCCGCCAACTTAACTTCTCCTTCTAACCAGAAGATAGAGACCCAAAAAATCTAAATAGACTTTAAGATTATAGAACGCGGTACTTAGAGTTTAGTATATAGCCTCCTAGTTAATCCCTCTGAGCCATTAGAGGTAAGGCAAGTAGCGGTAGAGTATATAAGAAAGAGAGAAAGGATAAAGATATATAATATAAATAAATGTATACTAAACCCTTAAACATGTTTTAAGGACGTTATAGCTAATAGGATAAACACTATACTTTTAATTCCGGAATTAGAGAGGGACGCTATTAACCTTTCCCTTATATTAGGATGACTTATAATTTACACTAAGCCCATTTCTTTAGCATGCTTAGTTTATTTTAGCGGTAGCTATAACCAGTTTAGAATATATATAGACTTTTTGCCCTTTAAAATATTATATTTTAGTGGAAGACAAGGATCTAATAAACCGTTCTCTATTAGAGGGGAGGTTTTTATCCTTATAACAAGGACGGACGAGGTTTATGCCAGTAATATTAATAGTTAGTATTTAATAAAACCAAATAGCTCTGGCCATAATATAAACATAAGCCTCTATACGAGCCTCTGTATAAGCCCCTATTAAGCCTTACCCTAAGAGAATAAGCGCTATACCTAAATAAGGCTAGCCTTAAGGCCAAAAAAACACGCTAAAATATGTAAATAAACACTTTTAAAATATGTTATCTGGTTAATCTAGTTTAACTAGTTCTATAACCGGTTCAAGCCTTAAAATTATATTTTAGATTAGTTTTAGCCTTATTTTTAAAATCTAACCTAACCGTTAATATTACTAATTTATGCCCAGAAGAAGCTTTTAACGCCGTGGTAAATAATATTAGGTATACCGTTGGCCTACTTATCTAGAGTATCGACCCTTTATTTTCCCAATTAAGTACTAAATAGAGATTGAATATAGTAGTTATAAGTAAACTAAGGTTTGTAAGACGTATATACTATAAGACCTCTAGGACATAACGGTTCTCCTATAATTTAGCCTCTTAAGCATAGATTCCAAATTTCCATATACTTATTCGCGCCTTTATATAGGGTATAGATAATTTGCTATTTCCCTTATCCATAATAAATACGAATTTAACAGTATAGCAAAACTTAAGGGAGAGCTATTTTCGTTACAGCCTATACTTATACTAACTGTGCTGAGATCGACGCGGGTAGTGCGCATAATGCTTAAGTGTTCAGTATATAACCCTTTTATAGTAGGATGTTGCTCCTACTCCACTAGCACAAAATCCCGGGAAAATGCTCCCAATTAAGCATTAGGTTTAGATAGTACTATAAAACTAGAACAGCACACTAAAGCTCCTAGGACATAGTTCTAGAGTTAAGGAGTTATTAAATTATTATACACTAGTATGTTTACTCGCGCACTAGTAAGGGTGGTAAAGTAAGGAGAACTATATCTTACTCTTTCTAATCCTTCCCTAAATTCCAAGACGTTGCACTCTTTTTAAGTATTTAAAGTCTATATAGGTTCTAAAAGGCGATGCTTATGACCTTCTAAGCGTAGAAGTATAGACAGGGTGTTATTAAATCTATAGTATAACGTAAGTGCCTATAGTATAAATATGTATAAATCCTTACCTACTATAGGCCTCCCTATGGCTGGCGAAGCACTAGATCTAACCTCGCTAATAAATCTATTAATCCCTAGGCCTTATAATACCGCGTTAGCTTCTGCTAGGAGTTTCTATATAACTATAAAGTCCTGGAATATAGAACTAAGGAAAATATCTAAATCGTTATAGTGTTTCCTAGCTATATCTCCCTTGTTCCTTTCTAATCCATTCTAAGCGCCGATATCTAGAGCATAAGTGTGTTTAATTATATTGGACCATATTTCTCCTATACTCATTATACTCCCTAGAGAATATATCAGCTCTCTAAAATATCTATCAGCTATAGTAGTAATTTGTGGTTAAATACAAGAAATTAATAGTAGCTATTATAGAGAAAGCTTAAACCTCATTAATAAGTAAAAGGGGGTGAATAAGGATAGTTAACAAGATAGTAAAGGCGGCGAGGGAGCAGGTATAGCCTTAGAAATTAGTTTACTACCAAAAGGCTAAGTGTTAAATTTAATAAGGCGGAAATATAATATACCTAATATTTACTAAGCCACTGCTAAGAATATATATAGCTTATTAACCACTATTACTTAAGACTCTTATAAGTGCCCTAAAATGGGTACCCTCTATTATAAATAAGCTCGTTTCCTTTAGTTATCTAGGTCCAGATATAGCCGAAGTTTATTTATAGATATAAAGGGACCAGAATTGGGCCCCTTATAAATTACAATTATAAAAAGGCCCTCCATAGCACTAAGTATGGCTTGTTAAGTTAAACTAGCTCTGCTACTATATAACATCTATAATAAGTGTGCCAGTTAGCGTTCCCTCTGCCGCCTAATATACCTGACTTTAACCTATTCCTAGAAACCCCAAAGCCTTAAATTAAGATAAGAAATATATACCTTATAAAGCACCTACCATGCAAACACCTTATATAGTAATGTCTGTCCAGGTAAATAAAGCTTCCACTTAGCATAATGCCCTTGCTGTAATTTTTTCCTGGCTTATCCTTATAGGATATATTGTGTTCCCTAGCATATTTACCTCTCTTTAAAATTCTGATAGTCTTAATAATAGTAAAAGAGGGAAATTCGTCCAATATACTATTAAGAATGTGCCGCTTCTACCTATAGCAGGCGTTTACTATATCGTTAGAACAGTTGGCATATATTGGTTATAGCGGAAGTGGTGGAAGAATTATATATAGCTAATTACTCGGATATGCTTATAAGTCATTTATAGCTGTATAGAGAATGTGTGTTAACTTATTGGATAAAGGCCCGGTCTGCTTAATTCGTTTACCAGCTTGTTTACAACGCTTATTAGTGTCTATACTGCGCAAAGCGGACACTGGTCTGTGACGGCCAAATTTACAATTAGAATAATCGGTTTATATATAGCTCTATTAGCGCTAACTCTAGCGTGGAACCTAAGGAAGCTAGATAGAATTAAGACGCATTATAATAGAGAAGTAGCCAAGCACAGTAAATCGTAGAGCAGTTTAATAGAAAATTATATTAATACTTAGGCTAATTAAGGTATACAAAGGCGCGCGGCATTGAATTTAACCCATATTTAAGCAAGCCTCACCAAAGTAGAAATGCGCATCACGAAAAATACCTTAAATCGCGATTCAACCACACCAAAATCTAAGTACTACCCGTAAAAATCATTTCTACCTTTATATTCTATAATAAGGGTATTAATGGCAGCTATTCTAGCGATAAGAGCTCTAATCTTTGCCTATAGGAGGTTATCCCACGTACCAGGAAGGCACTGACGCGTACTTTGATCTTTTTAGCTATATTTACATTAATTCTAGCTCGTCAAGCTGCCTCTACAGAATGCATATATAGTAGGTAGGTCAAATATTTAATCTTCTGGCCTTCCGTAGGTGGTGGAGCCATAAGTGCTATCTTACTAATTGTCTTAGTAGGGTTTGCTAAGAAAAAATCTCGCTTAGGTCAAATACTAAGATTGATATTAAAACAATAAGTAACGTCTATTCCTCTATAGCGAGAAACCCACCGTGCCGAGAATACTTTATTATTTAGGGCTTTTAAAATTTTCTCTTATAAGTATATAAAGTTATAGCTAGCGTATAGTTATTCTTTAGCTATTTCTCTATAAGAATTTAGATTCCAGTAAGAAAATATTATAGTCTTAGTTAAGCTATTAATAGTCCTATCAACGACATTAAAACCTATTACGGCACTGTTACAGACCCTCGTCAGGGGCTCGCCTAGAGACTTGGCGCCATATATATAGACGTGTCCTTTCCTCGACCTTCTTTAACTCCTTAGCTTGATATTCTCGTTAATAGACTACCAATCGTACAGGCTTGCGCGTCCCTCTTACCGTGCTCATGCCTCGATTGACTGAGTCGCTAATATTATATCAAGCTCAACCACCCTTTCTTCCTGAGAAGGAACTCAAAAATATCTATAAGGACACAGAACAGGACCCCAAGGACACAGAACAGGACCCTAAAGACACAGAATAGGACCCTAAGAACCAGAACCAAAACTAGAACTAAGAACCAGAACCCTAAGAACACGAACAGAACACGAACGGAATACGAATAGCACACGAACACAACCACGACCCTAAGAACCAGACACGCATGGACAAGGACCCCTAAAAGAACCTACTAGAAATTACCTAATACCCCTACATCTAGCGATCAACAGAGGCCTTTGGTCGGGCTAACGTGTCGACCTGAATCGGATTTCTTTGCCACCTTGACTCGGTCACCGACCACTTGACTCGGTTTCCGACCCCTTGACTCGGTCTCCGACTCAGTCACTCTTCTTATGTATATATAGAGGCCCTAGAG
>Ga0307507_10002871_pt1 | contig 34771 bp, 9 predicted proteins | sample 7_EM_MG_FD_207223 | JGI IMG/M metagenome (GOLD analysis project Ga0307507, IMG submission 207223) | Populus trichocarpa ectomycorrhiza microbial communities from riparian zone in the Pacific Northwest, United States - 7_EM | ecosystem: Host-associated > Plants > Roots > Unclassified | place...
TATATAGTTACCTTTTAAAGTTGCTAAGTAGGTTAATTGCGTGTTAAGAAATATATAGTTAGCTTTTAAAGTTGTTAAGTTAGTTAATTGCATATTAAGTTAGTTAAATTGCGTGTTAAGTTAGTTAGTTGCATATTAAGTTGGTCAAATTGCGTGTTAAGTTAGTTAATTGCATATTAAGTTAGTTAAATTGTGTGTTAAGTTAGTTAATTGCGTGTTAAGTTAGTTAAATTGCGTGTTAAGTTAGTTAATTGCATATTAAGTTAGTTAAATTGCATATTAAGTTGGTTAATTGCGTGTTAAGTTAGTTAAATTGCGTGTTAAGTTAGTTAATTGCATGTTAAGTTGGTTAAATTGCGTGTTAAGTTGGTTAATTGCGTGTCAAGTTAGTTAATTGCGTGTTAAGTTGGTCAAATTGCATGTTAATTACGCGAAACGCGAAAATCAAAGTCTACTTAAATCTCATCCTGCGAATATTTTCCCGATGTAGCCATTTCTTTAGTTATTATGTCGCTGTTAACCCTTAGGTAAGTCACTAGTGTTTTACTAGTAATGTTGCTAAGGTCTACTAAAGCTAGTTAAGGGAAAAATCTTTCTATAAGGATCTTTGCCTTCTTATTATTATTGCTTATGGCCTATAGTTCGCCTACTCTTTATAGGGGTGGTAGGTGTGGATCTTCTACTAGGCGTCCCGCCTTTTTCTTTACCCATTTTACTATAGTCCAAAGGCCCTTATTATAGGGGAGACTTAGGTTAGTAGTATATTTATTTATAAACTATCTCTAGTTATTCCTTACTTCTTTTTTTAGGGTATTCTTTAGCTGGTTTCTTATATCTTTATATCGTCTTTTATCCTTAGAATTGTGGCTGCTTATATATTTCCTCCTTGCTCGTCATTAGCCGGCTACAAGGGCCGCGCACTATACGGACCATATATATCGCGCGTAGGGGCCCGGTTTTAAAACTAGGCAGTGCTCTTCTAGCCTACTTTTAATTGCTGCCTAGATCCTTTCTAGTCTTTAATTAATTTCCTTAGGGGTAGCCAATAAGCCTTACTTATTTGGTATTAGGTAGATTTCTTCTAGGTTTTAGAGTTATTATTTAATTATATTAAGGAAGCTATCTATATTAAGCTTCCTTATTGCGTATCTTTTACCATTTAGTTGCGCCTTAATGTCCAGATCTAATTGTATCTGGATAGGGATATGGTCTAAAGTAAGTGCCCATTCTTCTTTAGGGGAGCACCTTTTAAGTCTCTGGTATAGGTTTTCGTCCATAATTGTAAGGTTAATTGTACTTTTAGCGGTGCCCTATTGCCATATAATTGCACCTAGGGGGGTAGCTAGCTTAAGGCCCCCGTTATCTATAACTCTTAGTAGGCACTCTGCCTGTTAATTAGCAGCAACATGGATGCCCCCCTACTATAGGTGGTAGAGGTTTATATCTCCTAATAGGATGGACTCCGCGTGTTCAGTTTCTAGCAAGCTTATTATAGATATAATATTCTCTATTTATACTACCCCTTCGACCCTAGGGTTATAGATATTAATAATTTATACTAGTCCCCTATATATCTGGATAGTTATAACTGTAATATCTAGGTTAACTGCCTGCTATAACTATAAGGCAAGGCTGATATTTTTGCTAATTATAAAGTATACATATATGGCTGCTTTTGGTTTATACAGGAGCTAAAATCCTTAGGGGCAGTATATTAATTATATATAGGTATTATAATACGGCTCTTATATAGCAAGAGTATAGTATTTCTTTAGGTCTAGACTGTCTAGTAGGGGCCTTGCTAGACGGTGGTTTGTATTGCCGCAGTTATACTATATAATGGTTAAGTGGCGGACCCCTAGCGGGGGTCCTTCGCCTCTTCTTTGCTTCTTACTTCTTCCATTTCTACTTTCTCTAAAATATTTAGAACTTCTGTCTTCTGTGTTTGCTTCCTAGCCACTACTTATTTTGTATAGAGCTTTCTATTCCTATATTTTATATTCCTACTAGCCTTTCTAAATCTAAGTCTATTATTGCCTCCGGTTCTTCCCCCATTCTCGCCAGTTGGCTATATGCCCCTTATAAGCCAGCTGCGTATATTATATTTACCACATTAAATCTAATTCTTAATTATTCCGGCCTTAAACTTACTATAGCCGTCTATAGGGGTCTTCCTACTAGGCGTCCTCTCCCTTGTGTCCTATATATCCCTTATATCCCTGTTCGGTCTAGTAATATCACACAGCGTCGCTTTTGGCCCGTTAAGGCTTGGGATGGCTGGCTTAGCCCCCTAGTGTTAAAGGTAGGAAATACTAGGAAGACACCTATGTCCCCTTAGCTTATTACCTATTGTTTCTATTTGTATAACCTAGCGTGTAGTTGTTCCCGTAGCTGTTAAGCCCTTTCCTTCCGTTTTCTATATTTAATGCAGTCTTCTCTCTCCCACGCCTTATATATGCTTCAGTAACAGTTCGCGCATTTTGTTTAGTCTTAATTTATATATTATCTTATATTATAGGGGCCTGCACAGTGGCCGCAACACACCTATGCTGCGTATGTGGATTGGGTGTATCCCTATTATACGTAGCAATAACATCGTTCTAGGTGTAGTCTATAGTTATAGAGCCTTGTGTTGTATATAAGGCCATTTATAATTATTCCTTTTTAGATAAGAAGTTTTTGCATTCCTGGTGTATATACGCTAACGATAAGGGAGCTATGCGTTTATTTATTATCTCCCTAGCAAGTCTCTGGCGCCCCTTATATCCTTTTATTGTTCTTATTATATGCTTAGTTTATATTTTCCTGTTAAAGCCATTGGATCTGGGTAATTATAAGTCCTAGTATAAAGCATTCCGTTTGTTTTACTATCTCCTGTATAGTTACTATATTATCCGCCTAGTATCCCCTTTTTACCCTAAGGCTTATGGGAACCGACAGGACTTTAACTAAATAATCTTTATAAAGCACTTTTATGCTAATACGCTCTCCTAGCCTGTCCCCTACCCTTACGGCCCGTTCCTTTGCCTATTGGTCCTTTAGGGTAACTCTAATATCTCCACTTCTAAGGTGTTAGACTGTAACAGCGTTATAGACCTCCTTGTAAATCTCTATAAGAACTTCTGTTTCTAATTATCCCCTAAGTTCCTCTGCCTTTTCTATATTTGGTTATATTATAATTATATACCCGGTTGTTGTCTTTAGGGGGGTAGGTTCCCTGTGCTATAGGAGCGCAGCTATAGCGGCCTAGGTGCGGTTTGCCTATAGGGGGGAGTTTTATTTATCTTTGATTTTGTTTAGCCGTTAGAGTATTTAATTAAGGGTTTGCTAAAGGGGCGCCTAAGGTTTGCTAGACTGGAGCTATTCTGCTAGCTGTATTAGTTCGTAATAGCTAATAGATGCTCCCCCATAGTTCTGCATACTAGACGCGTCTAATAGGCTTTGTATTTTGTTAGATGCCTTCTTAATTGGGGTATTTCCGCTTTCTAGTGTAGTATTCGCCCGTCCTTGTTATTGTTGTGGGGGGCCATTGTTGGGTATGGGTCTGGCGGTTACACGCGACTGCGTACCACTGTCGTTCCACCTATGCCTCCCCTGTGATGCATGCATCTCAGGGGATTATTAGGGTGTTTTTCAGGGTTCTTTTGGTTGGTTTGGTCTTTTTGGGCCAGGTGCAGCAAGAGCTCCAAAAGTCGTTTGCGGGATCTAATATATATACTCTTATAGAAATTGTATAGATATTTAATTATTTATTTATAGTAAGGCTAATAATATTATACGGCTCCTAAATCTAGGGCTAGATAGTAAGGTATTAGTAAAAAGCTCCCTAGTGCTACTAGCTAAGGTATAAAACTAGTACCTATATAGAACTATAGAGGCCTATAGGAGAATATAACGCGCCGTACTAGAACGTAAAGTGGTAGTTCTACTACTAGACTTATATATTAATATAACTACTATACAGAGAATAGTTATAGTATAAGGCCACCTAGTAGAAGAAAATATACGCTAAATATTAAAGCGTATATAAGGAGCGAGGGCCCCTTAAAGGGGTAATACGCCTAAGTATACTAGTTAGAAAGCCCTTTACCTATAGGTAGTAGAGAGAGAAAAAGAAAATATAGGAACTACTAGCTTATTAAATAAAGACCTAGCGCTGTACTAGTAGAGTATTACTATAGTAATAGAGGATAGGGAGCTAATAGTATAGATAGAGATCTACTATACTTATTATAAGATAGGTAGACCTTAAATAGAAGCAATAATAGAAGGAGATAGCGAAAATATAAGACGTAGCTATATAGAATACCCTATAGTTAATACTAATACTCTCTCTATATAAAGTACTAATAAAAGTAGAATCTATAGCCGCCTTCCTACTATGGATGGAGGTCCTAAGCCTAAATATATAGCTAGTAAGTATCTATATTCTAAATACTATACCTTAATACACTTATAGATAGCCTATTTAGTTAGTATACTATATACTACTTTTCTATAGCTATTGCTTAGTAAGGGACTAGCTATTTACTAGTATAGATATAAATAATATTACCTATACTCTCTATAAGTAGAGTCCTATAAGTAGTAATAAAATAGCTATATACTAAGGAGTTCTTTAGTAGTTTTAAATAGTATATAAGATCTAATAGAAGGTTACTAAAGGATATACCCCCTTTTAGCCCCTTAGAGACTAAATACCCCCACCTAGCTATAGGTAGTACGCTAGTAAATTACTAGATACTCCTTCCCCTCCCCTTTAGATCTTCTAATATATCTAGGAAGTATAGTATAGTATATAAAGTAGATTTGAAGATATAAAGATATATTAGCTAGGTAAAGGTAGAACGCATAGGACTAGCTAAAAGGAAATATTTAGGGGTTTCCCCTTATAGGACCTTTTTCTATATAGAAAGGTAAAAGCCTATAAAGATCTGAATAGGGACTAAATTAGGCAATAAATAGAATTAATAGAATTAATTCTATTTATTGCTTAATTTAGTCCCTTTTTAGATCTATATACTTCTACCTTTCTATATAGAAAAAGGCCCTATAGGGAAAAAAACCTAAGTATTTCCTTTTAGCTAGTTCTATACATTCTATCTTTAGGTCTACCTTATATACTATACTATCTAGATATATTAGAAGATCTAAAGGGGGTAGTAGGAGTATCTAGTAATTTGCTAGCATACTACCTACAGCTAAGTAGGGGTATTTAGTCTCTAAGAGCTAGAAGAGGGTATATCCTTTAATGTCCTTCTATTAGATCTTATATACTATTTAGAACTACTAGAGGACCCCTTAGCCTATAAGCTATTTTACTACTACTTATAGAGAGTATCTAGGTAATATTATTTATACTTACGCTAGTAAATAGCTAGTCCTTTACTAAGCAATAGCTATAGAAAAGTAGTATATAGTATACTAACTAAATAGGTTATCTATAAGTATATTAAGGTATAGTATTTAGAATATAAATATTTATAAACTGTATATTTAGGATTAGGACCTCCGTCCATAGTAGAAAGGCGGTTATAGATTTTACCTTTATTAGTCCTTTATATAGAGGGAGTATTAGTATTAACTATAGGATATTCTATATAGCTATATCTTGTATTTTTACTACCTCCTTCTATTATCGCTTCTATTTAAGGTCTATCTATACTAGTAGCCTCTTATCCTCTATCGCTATAGTAGCACTCTACTAGTGCGGCTGTAGGTCTTCGCCTAGTAAGCTAGTAAGCTAGTAATTCCTATATTTCCTTTTCTCTCTCTACCACCTATAGGTAGAGGGCTTTCTAGCTAGTATACTTAGGTATATTGCCTCTTTAAGGGTCCTTCGCTTCTTATATACGTCTTATTCCTTATATATATTTTCTTCTACTAGGTAGCCTTATACTATAACTATTCTCTATATAGTAGTAAAACCGCTGATTCGCGTTCTAATATAGCGCGTAGTATTTTTCTATAGGCCTCTATAGTTCTATATAGGTACTTATTTTATAGCTTAGCTAGTAGCACTAGGGAGCTTTTTACTAATACCTTACTATCTAATCTTAGGCCCTAGGTCTAGGAGCTGTATAATATTATTAGCCCTATTACTACTATATATTGTAGGTGTATGCGTCTAAAAGAGGGTCCCTATATTAAAGTAGTAATCTATAATCCTACCAAAATGCTACTACTCCCCTATAGGTTGTCTATATAATATATACGTTTTAGTCTAGTCTAAAGTTATAATAGAACTAGCCCAGTTACAGTAGGAATGTCTCGGTGAAACACTCAACAGATAAATTCCAACGCTTTAATTAAATTCTGCTAAATTCTACTAAGTCAATCAAATTCTGCCAAATTCCGCCAACTCGATCGAATTCCACCAAATTCCACTAACGTAATGGAATTTGGTCGAAACCTGTTAAAACCCACGTGCGTATATACCCACGCATCTGCTGCTAAGACTCCCGAATATTTAGTTATAAGCTTCCTATATTCCTTTCTCTTCTTTACGCAACGTCTTGTTCCTAGCAAGAGCTATATACCCTTAGATTTAGATAGAATTTATACTATTCCTTTAAATCTTCCCTAAAGTCTCTTCGCGCTTTTATATTATATTGCGTTAAAACAACTACTATTAAAATGGCAAACGAACTTAAATCCCCCGTATTAATAAGCATTATGGCCCTAGTTAGGGAATAGTTAACCATAATGCAATAGTCCTTTATGGAAGCCTTAGCCCAATAGCAAGCAATATTAGAAGCTTAACACTAGTAATTAATTAGAGTAATCTACGAAGAACTCTATAACCTTAAGGCACTTATATTAGAGACCCTAATAACAACACCTATAGACAAGATTAAAATAACTATATATAAACCTGGCCCGTTAAATACGAACCCTAAACTAGTAATGGTAGCTTAACCCGTACCTATAACAAACCCAGTACCTACCGCGAAATTAGAAAAGCTTCCTAACCCTCTAATGTTTAATAGAAACCAAAATTACCTATATCCCTTTGCAACTAAGCTCTATCTTAAACTTTTAACAAACTATAACTAATACCCTACTAAAGCTAGCAAGATTAGCTATGGAATATCTTATTTAAGTAAAGACGCTGCACAAACCATGGACCCATTCTTCTATAATAGCACCTTTGTTAATTTTAAAATATTTATCTCTCTATTAGAACGAATATATAATAACGCCAGCCGCAAACATACAGCTATTACCAAACTTAAAAACCTATAATAACGGAACCAAGACTTTACTAGCTTCTTTTTAGAATTTCTAGGCCTTATTAGCGAACTAGATTGGAATAAAGCCGCTAAAGTTGCTACTCTTTAACAAGCTATTTCGGATGAAATTAGAGCACAGTTAGTAGGTAGGGAACTGCCAAAGGACCTACCTAAATTTACTATAATATGTTAATAAATTAATAAGGACCTTTAATATAATAAATAAACTTATTCTCTAAAGCCAACTATGCCTTGCGTTTAAGACCCTATGAAACCAATATATACCCTAAAGCGTGACCCTTCTCTAAAACCTACGCATGACCCTATGGACCTTAACGCCACTTAATTCTACGCACCCTTAGGAACCAATAAATAAAGAACCCAAGCCATAAATAGAGAATGCTTTGGATATAGTAGAAAAGGATATATCTAAAGGAATTGCCAAACTTACCCTTTTAAAAAAGTCCGCTGTAGTTCCTCCTGGTCTTTAAATTACACCCACTCCTTAAATCGCACTTGTTCTTTAAGCCGTACTTACTCCTTAACTTATACTTATTCTATAAATTATACCCAGTCGTTATAAAGCATCTTACTCTTGGCTAACTTAGAAAACAAATTATCCTAGGGCCAAGTCGCGCCTTAGGATAAGAAGTGGAAGAGTATAAGTGTCTAGGCTCTTCTAGCGCTAATACATAACATAACTCCCTTAATGTACTTGGCGAAATTTAAATACTTAAAAAATAGAAAGAGGTATAAATCCTTATAGACAGCAGAGCTACCAGTATAGGCTTTATTAATATAAACTACGTAAAAACCTAACGCCTAAATTTAAAGAAACTTAATAAGCCCTAAAGCCTATAAGGCTTTAACGGCAAACCCTTAATACATAGCGAATTAACGCACTACGCTCTTATAAAAATGTAGATAGACGAATACCTTAAATATATTTCCCTATTAATAATACCCCTAAAGCAATATAAGATAATACTTAAATATAGATAGCTAAAACAACACAACCCTTTAATTAGCTGGGTTAAAGAAATACTAAAATCCCGCATAACCTACTACCGAAGTTATTGCTTAAAACACCACCTGCCCTACAAACATGCACAAGATTATTTAAATTTAATATAATATAAACTGCCCCTGCCACGGACCCTGAACTAAAATAATAAGGCTATAACTGCTAATTATAGTAAAGAATGTAAAGACGTTACGCTAAAACCTTTTAAAATTCGTATAATACAAGCCGCACTTTTTATTTTGTTAGTAAGAAAACAAGATTATAAAATCTTTGCTATAATAATAGAAGATATTAAGAAAGCGCTAGAACCAAAATAGTATATTAACCCTTAACCTCTTATACTTAAGGAGTACTATAATCTAATTAATAAGTTTAAAAAACAATTTGCAGACTAGCTGCCCCTGCATTAGGATAAACACGATTTTAAGATAGAACTTAAACCTGGTATAACACTAAAGTTTGGTCTACTGTATGGAATGTTATAAGAAGAACTACTTATAATGCAATAATACCTTAACAAGTATCTAGAAAAAGGATTTATTCGCCCTAGTTAATCTCTATTCGCCTCCCCTATACTATTTATTAAAAAGCCAGAAGGAGGCTTAAGATTTTGTGTTAATTACTAAGCCCTAAATATAATTATAATTTAAAACTAATATCTAATCCCCTTAATCTAAGAGATGCTTGACCGCCTAGTAAAGGCACAATATTTTATAAAACTTAATATAGTCGCTGCCTTTAATTAAATTCGCGTCTAAGAAGGAGATAAGAAGTATACAGCCTTTTATATATAATAGGGACTCTTTAAATACCTAGTAATACTATTTAGTATAAAGAACAGTCCCAGTACGTTTTAGTAATATATTAATAATATGCTTCGTAAATTCCTTAATGTATTTATTACTATATATATTAATAATATCTTAATCTACTTATCTTTGCTTTCTAAGTATTAAAAATATATCTAAATAGTCCTTAAACATCTGCCAGATGCAGGTTTATAATGCGATATTAAGAAATGTAAGTTCTATACATCTAAAGTTATATACCTAGGCCTAATTATATCCCGTAACAGAATTAAAATGGACCCTAAAAAGGTTACTATGGTTATAAACTAGGGAAGCCCTAGTAATATATAAGATATTTAAGAATTCCTAGGATTTATAAATTTCTATTATTAATTTATTAATTAGTTCTTAAAAATTGCCTAACTATTAGTAAACCTAACAAGAAAGAACATAAAATTTAAATAGACTACTAAATATAAATAAGCTTTTAATGGCTTAAAATAATACTTTATAACCACTCTAATTCTTGCCCACTTTAACTCTAACCTTAAATATGTCGTTGAAACAGACTTGTCTAATTATGCCCTAGGGGGAGTGTTATTGTAATACAATAAGAACGGTAAGCTGCGTCTAGTAGCCTTTCTCTCTTAAAAGCTCGCCCCTGCTGAATTAAACTATAAGATATATAATAAGGAACTACTTATAATTATTAGATACTTTAAACAATAATATCTAGAACTTAAAGAATCGTTATTTCCAATATGCGTGTTAACAGACTATAAAAACCTATAGTACTTTATAACTATAAAGCAGTTAATGTAGCGCCAAATTTATTAGGCTGAATACCTCTTATAATTTAACTTTAAGATTATGTACTAACCGGGCAAACTTAATTAGAAGCCTAATATATTAACAAGACAATTATAAGACTTACCTATAAATACCTTAAATAAATAGATTATAAATTAATTATAGATCTTATTGCCCCCTAAATATTTTAAGAAACTACATCCTATATTCCTAAATACGGAACTTAATAGAAACAAATTAGAAATTAATAAATGGGAAATAGAAATTAATAAGCTAATAGAATACAAATATAAGAATAATATATGGATAGTAGATATAATAAAAGTAATTTAAATAGGAAAATAATAGTATAAAGATATTACACTCGCTAAATGCAAAATTTATAATAATTAACTATACTATTAATAGAAGATAGTAGTCCCAAATTCTAAACCCTTATAATTTAAGATACTCAAATTCGTATATAATTCCCCTATAGTAGGACATCCTGGCCATGCGAAGACTTATAAGATTATTTAATAAGCATACTACTGGCCTATAATTTACGACTATATACAAAAATATATTTAAGCATATAGAATATACGTGCATAGAAAGACCTCTTATATAAAGAAGTGTCACGGCACAGTCCTAACGCGTACTATCTCGTACTGTTTCCTACTGTTGGCTGGCCCACCACTAGCGCCTTGGCGGCTGCCCCTACTGTTTATATACAATACCCCCTTTTACCTCCTTCTCCTCTTCATACCACAATGTAGTTATTCAGCCTATTAGCATTATAGCACTGTAACAGTTTATAGTATCTCATCTTACGCCCTATTATGATCTTTATTCTCCCCAGTCCACTGTCCCTATTTTCCCAGTATAATCGCGACCCAGCGCAACCAATAACACCATACCACAGTCCTAGACAATCTTAGTATAGTCCTAGACAATCTTAGTACAGTTCTAAACAATCTTAGTATTGTCCTAAACAATCTCAGCATCATAGCCAGCCTTATAGATTTCAATTACCCTGCCCAGATCCCCTAAAATAGGTAACTAGAATACCCCATTAGCGAACACATATAAAACGCTCGCCCGCCTCTTTAATACCTCCTACACCAACATTGCCTAGGCAATTAGGAGTGGTCCAGAGTACCCCAAGAACCTCAATATAGCAGGAACATTTCAGCACCTCTCCATATATATAACCCTTTTAACTAGCGTTAAGAGCGGTCTCCAAACAGTCTACAATAAAGGCTGGACTATAAAGTCCTAACTTAAAGAAGCTTAACACAGAATTAACTCCCTTAAGACACTTAAACTACGTGTAAAGCAATATAAACAGCAAGCTTTGGTATATACTAAGACTATACAAAGCCTAAGCTCTTAGATCACTACACTTACCTAAACTATTACTAATAAGAACACCGCTACTAGCTCTCCTCCCCTAGCTAAGCCCTATAGAAAAAAGCGTAAAGTAAAAGACCCTACCCTATTTAATGGTAAGGGATCGCCAACTAAAAAGCAAGAAAAATTTAAAATATAGGAAACAAAGATCTAAGGCGTTTTCCATAGAGATACAAAGTGCTTTAAGACCCTAATAGACAAAGTCCTCTATATGTCAGATATGCTAATAAATAAGGCTTATAACTATATTAAGCATGGCCTTAATATACTACGCATACACCTAAATAACCTAAGCAAATGGGCCTTCTCTAACCAAGTGTCACGGAGTGAGCACAAGCGATAATAATATATAGCGAAGTAGATATTATTAAGCTATGTATATAAACTGTGTAATAAAGTCAAGACGTTACATAAGGAAAGGAAAGTAGGAAACAGAGGAAAAAGGGTATATAACGTTCGCTTGGTTGCTAGGTTAACGGGTACTATACTACGCACAGGCAGGGTAGAGCTTAGGTAGTAGTTCTAGTAGAACTTGGCAGAATTCGGCAGTTAGAGGTCCTTAAAGTTGCCAGTTAGTAACTCCGACAGTAGAGACGGCAGATTGCGGTAAAATACGGCAGATTGCTATCAGATTGCCGTCTTATGGTTAATCTTCGGTTGTTCAGTTGGTGGAAACAAGTGGACGTATATAAGGTATTACGGGGGTGTCCCGTGACAGTACCCCCCCTTTAAACTCGAGCATCTGCGAGATGGGGCTGTGGTAGTTCTAGGTAGAGTTCGTAAAAGTCTTCTACGACTTGTGTAAGTCCTATAAAGTCGGCAGGTTCCCATAAGGGTTCAGTAAAACCTCTCTATTTTGTAAGGTATATATATTTACGTTTCCGTTTGTCGTACTTAATATCGTTAACTCTTTCAACAAGGTACTTATCCTCACCATCCACTTTAACTGGTGGGGGAGGGTCTTGGATCTATCCAGGCAGGGCATTTAATATAGGGGCGGCAGGGCGGAGGACTAACGTATAGAATACGGGGTGGATTTTAACCGTATTAGGGAGCTTCAGTCGGTAGGCATAAGGAGAGACAACTTTTTCAACCTTATAAGGGCCAGCATTCTTCTAATTAAGTTTCTTAGTAGGTCGTTTTATATTTAGATTTCTTGCGTCTAGCTAGATAAAGTTACCAATTTAGTAAGCTGGTACTAGGGTTCAGTTCTTATTTACTACGGCTTTATAGACAGACTAGGCCTATATTGTTTCGTTAGTAAGAAACTCCTATAGTTCTTCTATCTTCTTTATAAATTTGTTTGCTTCTGCAACTTATAAGGCCTAATAAGCTAGACGAGGAATATTACTAAAGGGTTCAAAACCCATTCGCAGGTACTGGCCGTAATTAGCCAGGAATAGGGAGACCTTTATAGTTTCTAAGACGGAGTTATTTGCAGTAAACTTAGCAAATGCAAGCCAGTCTATCTGGTTGTCCTGTAGATACGACGTATATATCCAAATATACTATTCCATTATAGCATTTGCACGTTCCGTTTGACTATCTGTTTCTGGGTAATATACCGTAGACAATAGTGCTTTAATATGGAGTTGGGTAGTTAATTCTTTCCAAAACGCTAAGACGAACTAGCGGCCTCTATTAGAGACGATTGTTTTGGGGAGTCTGTAGAGTTTCCATACATAATCTAGGAATAGTTGGGCAACGGCAGGTGCTAATATATTAGGGCAGGCGATTAAGTGTCTTATCTTAGATAGTTAGTTTATAACTACCATAATATTTATGCAGCCTTTACTTTTAGGGAGATCAACAACAAAGTCAATTAAGATATCCTTCTATCTTTGGTCCGGAACAGGCAGTGGCTTTAGAAAGCCGTTGTATATCTTATACAAAGCTTTAGCTCGTCAGCAGGTATGGCAGCTGGAGACGTACCTTCGTGTTATGTTATACATGTTTAGCTAGTAGTACTCCCATTAAAGTAGCTCCAGGGTTTTTCCTTAGCCTGGGTGGCCGGCTACTGGTAGGTTATATACGTGTTCAAGGAGCTTAAGCTTAAGTTTATTGTAATTAGGGACAACTAGGCGGTTTTAGTAGTACAAGCGGTCTCCGCGAACTTCATATTTACTTAGAGAGATCTTTTTGGAGCGTCTAACGCCATTTTAAATTAGCTTAAGTGTCTCTTAGATAAACTCGTTATTTGGGTATTTATTAATTATAATCTATTCAATTAATCAATCAGTTATTTTAAGGACGTATACCGTAAGGTCTTTAGCTAGGGGATTAAATAATTCGGGACGAAGTAGGGTTTGTTTGCGGTAGGTACGCGCTTCTTCCTATACTATTATATTTTATAAACGTCGAGTTAGGGCATTAGATTTTTGACCTTAAACGCCTAAGCGGTATATAATTAAGAATTGGAATTAAGACAGATATTCTAACTAGTGGGCTTAACAATAACTTAGCTGTTTTGTAGTTATAAAGTACTATAGATTCTTATAGTCACTAAGGACCTTAATTGGAAATCTAGCGCCTTCTAGTTTAGGTCGCCATTGTTTAAAACATCTAATAATAGCCAATAATTCTTTATTATAGATCTCGTAGTTATATTTGGCTGAACTTAGTCGTTTTAAGAAGTATACTATGGGGTGCAGTACCCCTTCTTTATTATACTGAGACAGAATGCCTCTAGTGACGTAGTTAGATAAGTTAGCTTCTATAACACTCTTTCAGTTTAGGTCAAAGTGTTAAAGTACGGGTGCGGTAGTGAATATGACTTTTAAATAGGTAAAGGCCTTCTTGCATTCCTTATCAAAGATAAAGGCTTTGTCCTTTTAGGTTAGAGCCACAAGAGGTAAAACTAGGGCGGAGAAGTTATTAATAAACTATTAATAGAAATTAGCAAATCCTATAAAGGCTCTTACGTCCTTAACGTTCTTAGGTTCTTACCAGTTTACAATTACTTTAATCTTCTTTGGGTCCATTTATATACCGTCTATAGAGATAATAAGTCCGAGGTATAGAACTTCTATTTTATAGAACTTGCATTTATCTATATCTAATTATAGTCTAGCTCCACGTAGGGCTTCCAAGACAAGGTCAATGTGTTTCTTATATTCAGCTAGGTTATTGCTATATACCAGGATGTCGTCAATATAAGCAGTACAGAAAACGTCCAGGTAAGGTCGTAAGGTATTATTTACAAAGTATTAGAATGAACTTGGGGCATTTATGAGGCCAAATAGCGTCACTAAGTATTCAAATAGTCTGTATCTAATACGGAATGCTATAAGCCATTTATCTCCTTTTATAATACGGAGGCGGTTAAATGCGTGGATAAGGTTGAGTTTCGTATAGTAGCAAGCCTTACTTAATCGGTTCAATGTCTCTTAAATTAATGGGAGCGGGTACCGATTCTTAATAGTAATAGCGTTAAGAGCTTAGTAGTCTATACAGAAGCGTAGACTGCCGCCAGGTTTCTTGACAAAGATTATAGGTACAGCTATAGGTAAAGAGCTTGCTCTAATAAATCCTTTACTTAGGTGTTCGTCCAAGTACTTCCGCAATACTTAGAGTTCATTTTGGGACATTTCGTATAAGGGTCTAAATCCTAGTTATTTTCCTTCTTCGAGTACGATCTTATGGTCGTATAGTCAGTGCTCCGCTAACTTATTAGCTTTCTTTTATGAAAATACTTCCAGATGCTTATAATGGCATACTAGTACTTTCGTGGCAGGGTTAGTGTGCTTCTTTAGTGCTAGGGCCTTTTCAATATCGGCTATTATAACGGCAAAGATCGTATATTTAGGTTTCCTGGCGAGTTATACTAACGGGGTAGCTCCAATCATACAGATATCCGTAGAAAGGGGGGCAAGTTACTAGCTAGTAACTTCCTTTTAATTATCTACTATTTCTTGTTTAACTCTAGGTTCAGTATTAGGTACAGAGTTAGTATTGGATTTAGGTTTGGGTTCTTTAAGTATCCTTTTTATAGTAGAATACCAGTTCTTCTAGTACTTTTATATATTAAGCTTAAGTTTAGGCTTCTGCTTAGTTCGGGGTGGTATAGTAGTTAGGGTTGGTTTATATGGTTTAGTATAATTTTCGGGTTCTTAGTAGAATCGGGTAGACTTTTTAGGTATAGGGTGGACGTTAGTGGAAATTTTAGACTAATAGATCCTAGTGGATTTTTTAGATTTCGGTTTAGGGTCTGAGCAGCAAGTCGTAAGGCACTTCTACTTACAACAGGAGGCGGTAAATAGAAGCTTAAGGTTGTCCCAATTAATAGTTACCTTATATAGCTTTATTTAAGGTTGTTTAAGTATCACTAAGTAACCCAGAGTAGTAACAAAAAGCTTAATCAGTTCTTTGTAGTTTAGGTATCAGAGTCTCAGGAATACTACATAGGTAATACGGCCTAAGACAGTGCGTTTACCATTAAATCCAAATACGTTAATATGCCGGTTAAGGGGGGTCAGAGTAAAACTATTATTTTATATAAAGATCTTGTTAATGAATCCTGTGCTACTAGCTCCTATATTAATTAGGACTTAAGTATTAACCTATTAATTATTCTGCCGAAGACAATAGTTAATGGTTATGCTGTAATCCTAAAAGTCAGAGTTCGTGACATCTAAAGCATTCAACGAGATCCTGAGGCAGCGCTGTCTCGGAGAGCGACTTAGCTCCAGGACCTTCCTTTTAGAGGTAATTAGGGTGGAGTTCTTATAGCATATTGGTTATAGCTTCGTCCTTATAAGTAGTGCTTACTAGATGTGGGGCTAAAACCAGGTAGAGATTAGGGACGATAACTAGAGGATTAATACAGTGAACGGCTGCTAGTGTTAGCCGTTCGTAATTCGCGTTGGGGCATAGGGACGGAGCAGTGGTTAGAAAAGTAGGAGCTACTTCTATATTTAAAATAGAGGCCTAGCTTAGTGCGTTATTCTCGTTTAGAGGACCCTAGTGGGGCGTATCCTAGGGTTCCAGTGTTAATATCCATGGCGTTAGGGTGCTTAGGCTAAGACGATAACTTAATAGATATTTACAGGTTTGTTATATTATATTAAAGAGCGGACTTCGGTGTCAGGCGTAGTATATCATTGTATTGTTTATTAATAACGTTTGCGTAGGCGTTAAGAGCTCCTGGTAGGTCTATACCTATTAGGGAGGTTTTCAGTTCGGGGCTTAGGGATTTAATAAGGCTGTTAATTAGTGCAGAGTCGTTCCAGCCTATTTCTTTTACATAACGGTTGAATTCGGAGAAGTATACTAGAAAGCTTTTTATTCCTTAAGTTATATAGTTTATCTTTCTCTAAGCAGTAGCTTGGCGGTTCAGGTTACCATACGTGGCTTTAAGAAGTACAATTAGGCTTAGTACTAAGTTTGGTTAAAGAGGTTTAATAAGGTCAGCTACGTCTCCTCCTAATTAACTTAGGGCGTAGCAGAGTCAGTTAGCTTCAGTTAGGTAGCAGTTAGCGTTACTAGTTAGCTTATTTTTAAGCCAGCTTAGAAATAATTGGAGTTCTTATTGTTTACTAGTAAATATTAGAGGGTCTAGTAGTCGTTTAGATCGTTACGGTGCAGTAGTTAGTTTAGGGTAAGTAACTACTACAGGTTTAGGGCTCTCGTTCCACGTATTCATCTTTAGAGATAATGTTCGGTCTTAGGGCCCTAATATAGGCATCTTAAGGGTGCGGATTTCTTCTTAGAGGTCTTTAATTAATTACTAGTATCGTGCTTCTTGTTTGGCTTATTATTAAGTTAAAGTGGCTTAGTTCTGTGCAAGGGCGTTTATAAAGGACTTCTGTATTTCTGCCAATTACTCTTAGAGTGCGGATATAATGCCAACGGCTATTATAGGGGCTTTAGGGTTGTTCTGCATTTCGGAGGGTGGTATATAGGGTTAACACAACGTAGTGTTACGGAGTAAGCATAAGCGATGATAATATATAGCGAAGTAGATATTATTAAGCTATGTATATAAACTATGTAATAAAGTTAAGACGTTGCGTAAGGAAAGGAAAGTAGGAAATAGGGGAAAAAGGGTATATAATGTTCGCTTAGTTGCTAGGTTAATGGGTACTGTACTACGCACGGGCAGGGTAGAGCTTAGGTGGCGGTTCTGGTAGAACTTGGCAGAATTCGGCAGTTAGAGGTCCTTGAAGTTGCCAGTTGGCAACTCCAACAGTAGAGACGGCAGATTGCGGCGGAATACGGTAGATTGCTGTTAGATTGCCGTCTCGTGGTCGGTCTTTGGTTGTTCAGTCGGTGGAAACAGGTGGACGTATATAAGGTATCACGGGGGTGTCCCGTGACACTAAGAGTCTATGTTTGCGTATATAAAGAAGCACTATAAGACTATAGATATAACCCAAGCGGCTAAGAACAAATTAGATACCTTAAGCCAAGGTAAGCGTAATTACTAGTCCTAGAAAGCAGAGCTTAATAAGTTAATAATAAAAGCAAACAAGACTAAGAAACAAAAGATAGATCTACTTAAAAAGAATATTTTGTCTAAGATAAAGGACTTAGCCCTTACCTTTAGCCGCAAAATCAACGATGCTAACTACGAGGGCTAGAGTAAGTAAATAGACATATTCGCTTATAATCTATAGAACTACGCCTACTATACTAAGCTAAATACCACTAAGCTAAGTACCGCTAGCGGCTATTAACCTATACTACCTAATAACAACACCTCAGCACTAGCACTATAGAATGACCTAATAGACCTTAACGCCGTCAAATTTGGTGGCGGTAGTAGTAGCCTCCCTAACAACGTCTAAAGACATTATATAGATAACAGACTTTACCTAACATATAGTTAACCTAGCCACTAGAAAGATGCTTATAACCCTAAAATAAACCTAAATCCCCTTCTAATGCTACCGCGCCAACCCCTTTCTAGCCGCGGCAGATTCTTTAGCAGAGGGATTAGTAACCAAAACGACAACTATAGATAGGGATATAGGTTCAGACATAGAAACCCACTCCCACAATTCCCTTCCCTAATACAGCCCTAGCTAATAGTCCCGTACATAAACTACGGACAAGTGCTCTATGCCGCTACTAACTATAAGACCGGCTATGTCCTTAGCAAAGTACCCCCTAGCATATATACACCGTCGGAGACTAATACGTTAGAATACACTAGCCAAGACCATAGCTACTAGCCAAGCCCTACAATCTAGTTATTAAAAGACTAACCCTTAGACTAAGTCGCCTCCAAGGGTTAGAACTATATAGGGAGGAGAATAAAAGGATTAAATCTATACTACTAGATTAGTTAAATCTTATTCTAAGTTAGCTACCACTTAACCTTAGAATAGCAAATAATAATAGAAATACCATCCTTATTTAAACCTACCTCTCCTTACTACACAACCCACTTCTATAAGTTTTTATTAAAACAGTAAGCCTCGTTAACAGTAGTAGTATAGCACTAGCGTTTACAGACGAAGACTCGCTTATAAAAAAGCATAATATTATAATAAAAAGACTCCTAGTCCCAAAACCACTCCGCCTTGCTAATAGACTCCCATCTAACTTTATTACCCACTACTTTACAGCAAGAATAACAATCGGCCACCATACAGAATCTATACTCTTCTATATTATAAAGTTATCACCCTTAACACTAGTAATTCTTAAAATACCCTAGCTTAAAAAGCACAACCTAAAACCAGACTTCCCTACTCTAGAGCTCAATTTCAACTCTAATTACTATGCCTACAACTATCTTCCATGGTATATTCCTAACTATAACTAAGTAGCACTATGCGGACGCATTACACAGCCAACGCTCAGATACCATCAGCTAATAGTAGAAGAAGTACCTAACACTAGTAAGCTAATATATACAGTAAATAAAACAGAGATTCTAGAAGACTGGACTACCGCCCTATTCCTAAAAAAAAAAACACCACCAGAACTATAAGTCCCCCACATACACCCACTTAACCTAGGTTAGCTAATAAAACACCTAACCTTAAGTTATTTACCATACGCATATATAACCACACGTATAATAGCTAAGGGCGTTACAGCCAAGACTAAAACCAGAGTAATTAAGACCTCCCCCCTGCAACGCCTAACCTTATACCCGTCTCTTGCGCGTACTATATAAGGCCGCCACCTCGTTTCCGCCCCCCTAGGCCAACTAAGCCGTGCCAGCCTAGCCATAGCACTAGAGAACTAGACACGCCCTAACCTAGACAACATTAAATACACTTATACCGTTAATTTTACCCAGTTCTATAAACAAAAAGGCATAAAGGTAATAAAAATCCATATAGCGGAGCTAGTAAAACTAGTTAAACAAGAAGAATACTAATAGCTACTTAAGGAGCTACCTATAGGCCTAATAAAAGTACCAAACCTATTAAAAAGGTCTTTCCGCTAGCTAATAAAAGGCAACTATATAATAGAGGAAGCCTATAAAGCGCTACCCCTTTATTTCTATAACTTCCTTAAGATAAACCTAAAAACTAAGTCTAAGTTTCTACGCCAGAAGATAGTTAATACTAATATTAAGAAATTCCTAAAAGGCAAACCAGGATTAACCTATAAGGATATTTTATAACGCTTACCAAAAGAGTTTTATAAATATATTAAACACTTCCTCCCTAAAAACGTAGATAAGCTGCCCCCTTACTAACCATAGGACCACAAAATTAAGATTATACCAGGAAAGCAGGCCCTATACTATAAAAACAAACCACTCTCACCCGCTAAACTTAGCTGTGTAAAGAAGTGGATTAACAAGATGCTAGATAAGGGTTTTATCCGTAAATTAACCTTACCAGCCGCCATACTACTCCTCCTTGCAGCAAAACCTAGCGGCGGTGTATAAATCTACTATAACTACCGAGGCCTAAATATAGTTACTATTAAGAACTAATACCCACTGCTACTAGTCCATAAGACACTTAACGCACTCTATAGTGCTAAGTACTTTACTAAGCTTAACATAATTGCTGCGTTTAACCAAATCCGGATCGCGGAAGGCTATAAGTAGCTTACAGTATTTATTACCCAGTTTAGACTCTATAAGATACTAGTTACACCATTTAGTCTCTATAACGCGCCCACTATATTCCAAAACTATATTAACCATGTTTTACACAACGCCCTTAACAACTACTGCACTATATATTTTAATAATGTCCTTATCTTCTTAAAAACACGCGTTAAGCACACAAAACACATAAATAAAATTATCCAGAGACTTGGTAATGCTAGACTCTAAATTAACATTAATAAGTCTAAGTTTTATGCTACCAAAACAAAATACCTTAGCTTAATTATCTCAACTAATAGCATAACCATGGACCCTAAGAAGGTGTAGGCCTTACAGGAATAGAAGGACCTAACATTAGTTAAAAAACTACAGCAATTTCTTAGCTTCGCGGACTTCTACCAACAATTTATTTAAGGCTATTCCAAGGTAGTTAAGCCCATAACCAGGCTACTAAAAAAAAGCATTAGCTAGTTATAGGGCCCCAATTAAGCACAGGCATTCCAGACCCTAAAAACAGCGTTCACTAAAGCACCAGTCCTAGCGTATTACGACTATACAAAGAAGACTATAGTAGAGACAGACGCCTTAAACTAGGCTTTAGGTGGAGTGCTCTATTAAGCTAACAAAAGTAATAAGCTTAAGCCAGTCGCATTCTTCTCTACTAAGAACTCAGCCCCTAAATACAACTATAAAATATACAATAAGGAGCTCCTAGCAATTATAAAGGCACTAGAAGAATAGCGTCCCAAACTATAAGAAACTAAGCAGCTGTTTAAAATTATTATAGACCATAAGAACCTCTAGACCTTTATAATAACAAAACAACTAAACCAGCGCCAAGTCCGCTGGGCTAAGTTCCTTTCCTAATTTAACTTTATTATTACCTATAGGCCCAGCACTAAAGCCATAATCCTGGACGCTCTTAGCCGCCTCCTAGGCGTTATACCTACTAATACTAATAATAAACGTCTATAATATTAAGACCGCGTTGTCTTACTACCAAAGAAAGTTAACCTTACCATCCTAGAAGAACTACTGAGCGAATCCTAAGACCAGAGCATTAAAGACTTTATCACAGTAATAGACCCAAAGCCTAAGAAAAAAACCCTTAAGGAGCTTATTAAGAATGCCTATAAAGAGAACAAACTCGCTAGGAATATATTGGCTATACTATACAAACAGGAAGACCGTAAAGCACGCCATTAGCCTAAGCAGATTAGGAAGCTGCTCCACTATAATAAATCCAAATATTTAATTATTAACGGCCTAATCTACTACAGGAATTAAGTATTTGTCCCTAATTTACATAAACTCTAACTAGAAGTTATACACTACATATATAGTTTAGGCCCTGCGGGTCACCTAGGCCGCGTTAAAACACTAGACCTCCTTAATTAAACATATTAGTGGCCAGGTATTTCACAGTTTATAACTACCTTTATAAAAGACTGCGCTCTCTACTTCCATATAAAGACCCTATGTTTAGCACTACCCGGTTTCCTAAAACCACTAGAACTACCAGTCCGCCTATAGACTAATATCTCCATTAACCACGTCATCAACCTGCCTAAGTGCCTTTATAACGGCAAAACATATAGACATATTTTTGTCGTTATTAACCGCCTAATAAAGATAAGACACTTTATTTCTATTACTAGCCTAGATACTAAGGAGCTTATTAAAGCATTTATCTACACTGTCTATAAGTTACACGGCGCTCCAAATACTATTATTTCTAATAGAGGCTCTTCATTCGTTTTTAACTTCTAGCGTCGCCTAAACTAGCGCCTAAAGGTAACCCTAAGCCCTAGCTCCGCATGGCACCCTAAAATAGATAGTTAAACCAAGATTGTTAATGCAGCAATAAATAAGTACCTACGCGCCTTCGTGAGCTTTACCTAAGACGACTAGGTAGATTGGCTCCCCCTTATTAAGTTTGCCACAAATAACCAGGTTAATAAGACCATAAAAATCTCACTATTCTTTGCCAATTATAGCTATAACCCACGTTTAGGCGTTAAACCAATAGGCCCCTAGCCATTAGCCCTATCTATATATACAAAGAAGAAGTACCTATAAGCTAATACTATTACCAACCGCTTTAAGTGCATTTTAACCTAGCTTAAAGCCCTAGCTCGTATCTCCCAGCAATAATATAAAGACAACGCTAATATAAAACGAGACAAAGGTATAATATTTAAAAAGGATGACATAGTTATAGTTAGCCTTAAAAACATAAAGACCAACCAGCCTAAGAGGAAGTGTCACAGTACGTGCAGAGGGTCAACGAGGTAACTGTGACTGTGTATCATTGACAAACGATGTCGTGTGAAGATCTATGTACAGAGAGGTGAGGCGGTATATGTATGTCGCTCAGGGGTCAGGTCCGTGCTCATGCATACGCGTAGCCATAACAACGCGTCAGGCCAGTGCCGTGACAGGAAGTAGGATAATAACTAGGATAAACCCTAGCCCATCCTAGCTACCTATAGAGGAGCAGTTGTAGTTAACCTCCCAAACTATATCTATGTTAATAAGTCTTTCCACACTTTAAAAGTCCGCCTCTAGTTCCCTAAAGAGATCTCTAGTTAAGCATATATTAACAAAGAGGAACATTATAATGTCATAGGCAGGATAGCTAAAAGGGATAATAACAGCAATATCACAGATAAGTGGGAATTTAAAAAGATCCTTAATATATATAATAAACAAATAGACGAGCATAGCTTAACATACTGTATTAAATGGAAATACTATAATAAGAAAACCTAGGAACCCAAAAAATCCCTAAAAGGGTATAAGCGCGCACTACTAAGGTTCTATAAACAACACCCTAAGAAGCTAGGACCCCCAGACTGGGCACGAGATAAGGGAGAGCCACGCTAAGGCCATAGCCAACCATAAAGGTAATTTATGGTGGTTAAGATCTTATAGAACTTTAACCACCGGTCGAAGTTGTCTAATTAGTTAGTTTTTTGCCAAGAAGCGCCACGTGGTAGCGGTATAGAGTTCTACTGATTTTATTTATTAAGCTAACCAATCAAGATTTTCCATACCCGGCATAGAAAATCGCTATTAGCTCAGTTAAGGGCAGTAAGCAGAAGTAACATCTTTGTAGCGAAAATAGGTTACTTATTCGGTTTAGGGACCAAACCTTCTAGGGAGGGGAGTACTGTCACGGCACAGTCCTAACGTGTACTGTCTCGTACTGTTTCCTACTATTAGCTGGCCCACCACTAGCGCCTTGGCGGCTGCCCCTACTGTTTATATATAATACCCCCTTTTACCTCCTTCTCCTCTTTATACCACAATGTAGTTATTCAGCCTATTAGCATTATAGCACTATAACAAGAAGTAAGGAGTACTTTAACTGTTACCAATTCTAATACAAATATGGCAAGATATCTTAATTAACTTTATAGTTAACTTGCCTAATAGTAACAGGTTTATAAATATTATAGTAGTTGTTAACCATCTTATAAAAATACAACATATAATTCCTATAGACTTAATTAATGCGATATTAGTAGCCAAATGTTTTATTAAGCATATCTTTAAGCTATACAGACTTCCTAACACAATAATATCTAACTATAAAAGCTAGTTCGTTTTAGACTTCTAGAAAGCTTTATATAAATAATTAAGCATTTAAATATAACTCTTAACTGCATTTTATCTAGAGATAGATGGCTAAACCAAAATTGTAAACGTAATTATAGAATAATACTTATAAATGTCCTACTCCTACCTACAAGACAACTAGGAAAAATGGCTGCCTTTAGCTAAGTTTACCGCGAATAATATAATAAACGTATTAACAGGCATAACGCCGTCCTACGCGACCTATGGATAAGACCCTTAACTTAGATTTAAACCATAACCTAAAATTAACATAATAGGACCCACAATTAAACGGATTTAGTTAATTAACGCGTACAACTTTGCTAATTAAATAAAGCAGTTAACGGAACTATTATAAAGTAAATTAATATACGCTTAAACATTATAGGAATGGCATGCGAATAAAGGATGAGCTCCTATATGGGACTTTAAGGAAGGTAATATAGCCTACCTAAATACACAAAACCTAAAGACTTAACGGCCCTTAAAGAAACTTAATTAGAAGTTTATGGGCCTATACCAAATTAAGAAGAAACTAAGCCTATACACCTATAAGCTTAAACTGCTAACTAAGATAAAAATACACCTAATGTTTTATATAAGCTTGTTATAACCTTTAAAAGATAATCCTATAACTCGCGAAGTGCCGCCGCCACCTCCTATAATTATTAATAATAGTAACGGTTCTTACTTTATTAACTTAATTAATAATATACAATAGAAACTATAATCTAAATAATTTAAACTTCTTATTAAGTAGAAAGGGTATAAAATACAAACCTAGGAAACCTATAACTAGATTAAGGCCGACGCGCCTACCTTAGTAAAAGAATTCTATAAAGACTATCCTTCGCGGCCTGCTCTGGCTAGATGGATATAATATAAAGGTAAATAATTGCTACTTAACATAAATACACAAAACATAATAGTAGGAAACTTAAAATTAAAAATAACTTAAAATATATTATAACACTTATAATATAATAAGTTATAAGTTCTTAACTAAATTAAATTATTTTGGACCTTTGGCTAAAGGGGGGGGGTACTATAATAGGACTAGCCTAGTTATAGTAGGAATGTCTTAGTAAAACACTTAACAGATAAATTCTAACGCTTTAATTAAATTCTACTAAATTCTACTAAGTTAATTAAATTCTGCTAAATTCTGCTAACTTAATTAAATTCTACTAAATTCCACTAATGTAATAGAATTTAGTTGAAACCTGTTAAAACCCGCGTGCGTATATGCCCACACGTCTACTGCCAAGACTCCTAAATATTTAGTTACAAGCTTCCTATATTCCTTTCTCTTCTTCACGCAATATCTTGTTCCTAGCAAGAGCTATATACCCTTAGATTTAGATAGAATTCATACTATTCCTTTAAATCTTCCCTAAAGTCTCTTCGCGCTCTTATAAAAGTCTACCTAAACCCCTAGGACCTTAAGGGTAGCTTCTAGTTTTACTTTATAGCCCTAGATATTTACTATTAAAGCTAGGTTACTACTTATCTTCCTTTTCCTTATAAAGTAAATAAACTAGTATTTATTTAGTGTAAATTTAGTACAGTGTTGTTTTACCTATATAATATACCTATTATACGCCTAGTCTAGCCTAGTGCAGTTTTCTGCTGCTATATTTCCCTATATAATTAGGTTATATTAGCCTTCTCCCTAATTACCTTAAGTATCTAAGCGGTATAGTAAGCTTACCTAAGATATACTATATTTATACTAAGCCTAGACCTAAGCAAATCCTTTAATAATATATTATATAAGAGACTTCTATAGATCCTAAGGCCTACTAAACTAGATAATTAAGTTTATCTAAGCCTTTCTAATAGGGCGTACTATAAAAATTATAATTGAAAGCTATAAAAGTAAATTAATACTAATACCTATAGGTATTCTCTAGAGATTACCTCTATTACCAATCCTATTCCTCTTCCTTTATATTTAAACTACTAGAGATATATAATAATAACTAAGATATAATAGCTCTAGGATTTATAGATAAGAGGGTTAATCGTTTCTTCTTACACCTATTTATATCTACGGTAGTAGCTCCTATACCTCTACTTCTTCTTATATGCATTCTATAACTGTCTTTTCTAAAAGCTTTCCTAGGGTAATTCCTAGGGTAATTAGTTAGTAGCTTCTTAGAAAGGAGTAGTCTTTTTTCTTTACCTTTTATAAGACGACTATAGTTATTGCTTTAAAATATTTAGGTAGTTCGCCTCCCTAGAGGTAAGTAGTTATAGTATTAGTAAGTAGTATTACTACCGCTTCTACCACGGCTTTAATTATCTTATATAGAATCTTATCTAGCCCTAACGCTTTACTAGTAGGGAGCTTTTATATAGTATTCTTTATTTCTTTACTAATACTATATAGCTTATTTCTAGAAGGGGTAGGTTTAGTTACTAATATCTAATAGATCTATTTAGCCCGCGCCTAGGAAGAACCTCTCTACTAGTATATTTATTTATTTTCCTTATTTTTATTTATATACTAGTCCTATTCTATCCGGCGGAGTATAGGTAGATAGAGATCCCCTAGTGTCTCCTTAGCGGCTTGCCTACTCTACTTTAATATGCTCTAAAGTCTCTTATTATATAGTTTAGTAGGGTTTAAAGTAATTTCTTTTAGGAATTAGCGTTAGTTATTTCTACTCTCTTTTATATTATCTTCTTAAGCCTATTTTTTAGGGCCTTATAACTCTATTAGTGATGGGCTTCGCCTATTACGCTATACTATCGCCTTGCCCTTTTAGCGCCCTCGAGTAACTAGGCCGCCTTTAGGTAGTATTCTTCTAAGTAGTTACTTATAATCCTTTAGATATCCTCTAGTAATGCTTAGGGTATAGCTACTAGCCTATTGATAACTTCCTAGGTATACTTTTCCTAGTTAAGTTTATTAGTGGCATATCTCTAGTAGGTTTATTATATTAATGCGGTAAAGTTAAGCATTATCTATATAGGTATATAGTCTATAGTAATTACCTATATATCTTCTAGACCATAAAACGCTAGTTAGTTTATAAGTATTTCTTATATAAATATAAGGTCGATTATACTCTCTTAGATTCCTCTTTTCTAGGTAGGTTCGCTAGTTAGAGTAGTTAGGGCAAGGCCCCACGTTTCTAGCTTGTTTAGTAAGTAAGTCGCCTATACCTTAACTATAGCCTACTATCCTCCTTATAATATATAGTATATATTAAAGTCCTCTAAGACTATTACCTCGCCTTCCGCTATATTAATAGCTTATTAGAGTAGTCCCTATATAGCAATTTAGGGCTTATTATCTCTTAGGTTGTAAATATTAATTATACTAGTTTAGCCTCTATTAGTAGCTACTTATAGTTTGCCTATATTAGGGCTAATAGTATAGTAGCTCTATACCTATATATTAATCCGTTAACTAACTAGGAAGTATATATAGATAGCTATATCTAGTTCATATAAGAGGTAGTATTCTTTTAGTTAGCATATTTTACGGGTTTGCTTTTTATATACTAGTTCCTATAGAGCTATTATCTAGTACTTTTCTAGGTCTAAGCTATTAAATAGGAGACGTATTACTCTATAGTTAAAGTATCCGTAGTTATATTATACTATTATTAGCCCTTTTATAGTATTAGTTAATTTAGTAACTTATAGATATCTTCTATTTACGTCTAGCTAGGCCTTACACTAAAGGCTATCTAAACTATTCCTTTATATACTGCTGCCGCCTATATCTCTTATGTCAGTAGGTTAATTATTAGGGTACCGCGTATTTTAACCCTTTAGAACCTTAGTAATACCTCTATATATATTATACGTACTTTATAAGCTATATAAAGCTATATAACTTTAGATATAGTAATTCCTAGGATTAGGCTTTTAATACCCTTTATAATCTTTTAGATAAGTTATAAATTTATAGCGCCTCGTCTAATTTCTACTTATATATTAAGGGGTACCCTAATTACTTTAACTAGGTAGTTCTAGCGGAGGATATTAAACTTAGAGATATCTCCTTAGGAAATAGCCTAGTCCTTTACCTATTAGTTAGGGAGTATAACCTCTATATTACTACTATATAGAACCCTTACTACTACTGCCTTTAGTATATATACTCTAATTAATATAAGGATCTATTTTAGCTCTACTTTTATAACTTTTAGTATTTAGACCCTAACTATAGACCTAACAGGTACTACGCTAGGTATACGCTATAGGGGCACTAGTTAGGCGCCGGCCGTAATATTAGCCTATAAGGGCTTTATTATATACGTTATTAGTATTCCCTATAATTTTATTGCATTTTTAATATGCCTAAGCTTATCCTGTGACGGTGCTAGAGCGCGTTACCTGCCAAATTCTGCTATGCTGCTGCCATATTCTGCCAACCTACGATTGGCTCACTTACCGCTAGCGCCTTAGCGGCTGCCCCTTTATATATGTTTACTATGGTCCTTGTGACCCCCTTCTTTTCTTCTCCTTAGCTTAGTATCTTCATTAGATAGCAATCCACAAGCTTTGGTTTAGGGGCATTTGTGCAAGCCGTCATATTATACTAAGCTCTCTATATACTGCCTAGAAAGGCCTTAATAATATCCCTACATTTTAAAAGAAACTTCGTCTGCAACGACGCGTTAACGCGCTATACTTAGACACTAAAACAACTTTATACTGCCTAGGAAGGCCTTAATAATATCCCACTTTATAAGCTAGGCAGGACTAGACCTATACCCCTAGAATTAAAACTGAAGCGCACGAGACTAATGAACCCTAGGAGGCTAATAATGGCACCTAAAGCGAGCTTATCTAAAAGACCTGCCTCTACCTAAGAGGAACATGAGATCCAATTGGGATTAGAAATTGAAGACAATAATAACGTTACAGATATACGCGAACAGATTCGCGCCCTCGCGGCTAATTAGAAGGTTGATTATCTTCAAGCCTAAAGCACATAAGAGACTCTAAAGGAGATTCTAGAAAGCCTTACTACCTTATAAAGTAGCCCAGCCTCCCCTTTATAAAGCCTTAGTTAACCCATTCGCTTGACTAAATACGATATACTAGGAAGTACAGATATAATAACAAAGTAATTAAAATCCGTTAAGCTTCCTAACCCTTAACTACTATCTGATGGGATAGACTCTACTTTTAAGAACTAGAGGATCTAAGTACAAGGAAAACTCTAAATTAATTATAACCATTTCCCCTCCAAAGAGGCCAAAATGCTCTACCTTTTTGGCCAAACTATGGGGGACGCCCAACGTCACCTTTAAGCTAAGTTTGAAGATGACTCTCCTGTCCGATTTATATCTGTTAATAAGATGCTGCAGCACCTAGCGGCTATCTATGTCAACCTAAACAAAGTACGGGACGCTTGGTATAACTATAACCGCCTAATAATAAAGCCAAACTAACCCTTTGCCAAATTCCAGACTCAATTTTTACACCTTATAGGAGAAGGCCAGGTCCCTCTTAAAAACTACTAATTAGACCTTTATAACAAACTAATAATTAGGCTATAAGAGAAGATTGCTATAACTCTAGACAACCTACTAACCTATAAAAGACTTGCAGCTTATTACCTATTATTGGACTTAGAGCTAAAGCGGATTAACGCCCGCCTAGATTAGTAAAAGCGACCCTATAGCGATTAAAGCTCACCCGCCACCCCTACGGGAGCTGGAGTAGGAAAACCAGCCATGACTACTACTATACTAAAAGCGGTTATAACTATGTACTAGCGAGCCTCGCCTGACTAGCTACGTACTATAACCTTAACTAGTACTCGTTGTAATACCCCAATTAACCCTGCTATAGCCACTTGCTATAACTGCGATAAGGAGGGTTATTTTACCTTATCTTGCCTAGAACTAAAGGATATTAAGGAGATAGAGAAAGGAGAAACGTCTAATAAGTTAGGAAAAAAAGAACCCTAGGGAAAGACTCCCCCCTAGGGTATCCTATTAATCTTAAAGAGATTAATCTAAGTTAGTTAATAGGTGGAAAATACTTCACAGTTCTATATACAGTATCTTAAAATGGATATAGAGTTAACTTAACTGCCCTTATTAACACTGGAGTAAATGGCTTTGCCTTTATAAATACTGCCTATGCAATTAACGTTGCTAAGTTTCTAAATGTAAAAGCCACCCTACTAGAGAAGCCTGTTTAGGTAAAAGGCTATAATAGCCAAGCCGGTAAGCCGGTTACCCACGTCCTGAAGTTATATATCTCCCTTAATAGACAACGTTAATATGGCATCCCCTTCTGTATCTTAGACCTAGGGTCCTATGATATAATCCTTAGCTGAAAATAGATGTTCTACTTTAATATTTGGCTGAACGTATGATAAAGACAGTTCGTCTAGCCAGAGGATAGGCCGAAATTACCCTCCTTTGTTAGAGAAATCCGAACCGACTATAAGACACTAGCCGTGAAGTCTAACCCTATATACTAGTAGGATATCTGGGCCTGTAACCTAGCCTTCGCCTAAGAAGACGCCTGCCACGAAGCTAGAAAGAACTCTGTACCGACAAAGATACTCTTCTAAAGCGCTATATTTGAGGAGGACTCTACCTACAGAAGTAGGACAGATAGTGGTATAGACGACGTCCAAATCGCGTAGATCTAACCGGTGTGGAAAAGAACGTACCGATAAGATATAAGGGATGACCTTTAAAAGATGCGATAGGAGTTAAAAGGAGTAACAACGACGCTAATACCCTAGAGGGCCCTAAGGTTATGTACGCCCCTAGTATTATATAACCCCCCTATAGTAGACATTGCCGCAATTAGCGCTATAGCATTCCACTTTAATATGTACTGGAAGGACAATAAGGTCTTTATAATAAGCCTATATAAGATTGACCGGATTATTAACAAGAGGGAAGAAAAGCTAATTAAGGAAACTAATAAGGAACTGGTTAAACATCTCCTTTTTACTATTTATGCTAAGTATAAGGACGTATTCTTAAGGGCGGCTTTAGATAAGTTACCCCCTTACTGGATGTATAATTATAAGATTTAATTAGAAGCTAATAACTTGCTAGGCTATAGCCCCCTTTACTAACAATTAACGGACAAGCTAAAAGCAATAAAGTAATACTTAATTAATAACCTTAATAAAGGGTTTATTAAGCTAAGTTAAGCCCCTTTTGCTTCCCCTATCCTATTTATAAAAAAGCCTAGTAAAGGCCTTTGTTTTTATATTAACTATTGGAAGCTAAATGCTATTACTTAAAAGGATTGGTATCCTATTCCTTTAATTAACAAAACCCTTATATATCTAAGCCGGGCAAAGATCTTTACTAAACTTAATATCCGCCAAGCTTTCTACTAAATTAGGATAGACCCTGCATCTAAAGATTTAATAATGTTCTGTACCTATTACAGGTCCTATAAATGTAAAGTTCTTTCTTTTGGACTAATAAACGGACCGGCTATATACCAAAGGTATATAAATGACATTCTTTTTAATTACCTTGACGAATTCTGTACGGTATACCTAGACAACATCCTTATATACTTAGACAACGAACTTAAGCACTAAGTTTATGTTAAAAAGGTCCTAGAGAGATTACGGAACGCGGGCTTGCAAGTTAATATTAAGAAATATAAATTTGGGGTAAAACGCATAAAGTACCTCGGGTTTATAGTGAGTATAAATAGGATTAAAGTTGACCCTAAGAAGGTTAATATAATCCGCAACTGGCAGCCCCCTTGTACTATAAAGGGTATCCAGTCCTTTCTAGGTTTTTGTAATTTCTACTACCAATTTATCCGTAATTATGGAGTAGTGGCAACGCCTTTTATACGACTTACCTGGAAAGACACGCCTTTTATCTTTAATAACGACTATATGGAAGCCTTTGGAGAGTTAAAAGATCGGCTTATCTCTTCTCTAATCCTTCGTCACTATAACCCGGACTTTGAATTAATGTTAGAGACGGATGCTTCTAAAGGAGTTATAGTGGAAATTCTATTACAGTTATATCTAGACGGCGAATAGTACCCTATTACCTTCTTCTTGAAAATAATAGACCTAGCTAAGTATAACTACGAGGTATATAATAAAGAAATGCTAGCTATTATCTAATTGTTGTCCCAATGGCGCGCAGAGCTTAAAGGCACGAACTCCCGGATTAAGATATATATAGATTATAAAGCCCTAGAGTACTTTATAACTATAAAGCAGCTTACTGGATGATAAGCCTACTAGGCCAAAATACTTTCCAAATTCTTCTTTATAATTATGTATTATTCTGGCAAGCAAAACACTAAAGCTAATGTATTAACCCGAAGGGAACAAGATGTAGGACCCTAGGATAAGCTAAAGACCTAATACCGGACGCGCGCCCTCCTCTATCCTAAATAGCTTAACCCGCAAATTCTTAAAGAACTAGACTCCGAACGGAATGAGCTAGCACCCTTAGAGGGAGCAGTCTTAGATAAACTAATAGGGCTAGTTAACTACATCCTAACTGTAAACCGCATGGCTAACTCCCTAAAGGCCCTCTATAACTAAGCCGCGAAGGAGGACCCTAATTTGGAAATGGAAGAAGGACTGCTTCTATACTAAGAACGGCTTATAGTTCCAGATATTGACAACCTATGGACAGAGTTAATCCGTGAAGCCCACTGTTAAGTCTCTATGGTATACCCTAGTTGTAATAAGACCCACCAACTACTAGCGCCCCATTACTACTGGCGAGGACTTCTATCTGATATAGATCGATTTGTTAGAAACTGCTACGCCTATAAACGCGCAAATGCCCCTAGGAATTGAACTCCTGGGTAGCTATAACCGCTGCCAGTTCCAGAACGCCCTTAGCAATATATTACTATGGACTTTAAGTCATTTCTGAAGGACGCCTATGGCCATGATGCAGCCTTTGTAGTGGTTGACCAATTATGCAAGCAATCTGTCTCCCTCCCTTGTTTTAAGACTACAACTGTGAAGAATATGGCCTACCTCTACGTTAACAACATCTATTAATTCTACGGCGCCCCTAAATTAATTATCTCTGACCATAGCCCCTAGTTTATATTGGATTTCTAAAATAAACTCTGCTGTATTCTTAGGATTAAGGTTAAGCTCTTTACTATATTTTACCCTTAGACTGACGGCTAAACCAAGATTATGAACTAGTACCTTAACCAGCAACTACGGCCCTTTATAGACTACTATTAGGACAACTGGTTGGAATTACTACCTATAATAGACTACGCGCAGCTTATACTCCCCCATAATAGTATAAGGATGTCCCCATTCGAACTGCTCTACGGGTATACACCACAAACGTCCTTTAATTGGGATAGGCCTATAGAACCCACTATGGCCCGCAAACGCCTTAGCTATAAAGAGGCCTGGGCATTTGCCGAGAGAATACATAGAGCCTAGAAGACTACTCAAACAATTATAAAAAAGGCGTAAGAAAAAAAGGAGTCTGATATAAACCAATATTATCGCGAGGAAGACTTCCAAGTAGGAGATAAGGTATAGGTGTTAATAAAGAACTGGAAAACCTAGAGGCTAAGCCACAAGTTAGACCACCAAATGGCTAGCCCATACAAGACTCTTTAAAAGGTAGGACACTCTTTTAAGGTTAAGCTACTAGAGTTAATAAGGATCTACCCCATCTTCTCTCTGGACCGGCTATAAAAGGCTATAGATAATCCACTACCTAGACAGTATAACGACCCCCTACCACCAATCCAGATTGCTAAGGATGAAAAATAGGAAGTTAAAGAAATCCTAGCAGTAAAAAAGGTCCGTAATGTCTTAAAATACTGTGCAAGCTAGGTAGGCCATGATAACGACCTAGAGTGGTACCCCGCATCTAATTTTAAGTACTCCCCTTATAAGCTACGGGACTTCCACCTAGCCTACCCTAACCTCCCTAGACCACCACGTAAATTAGACAACTGGATTAAATGCTAGGAGGAAGGGTTAGATAATTACAACAATTTGGACAATAATAGGGAGCTTGGACAACGCCTAAGGGCAGGCTTTTTCAGGAGGGGGGGGTGATGTAACGGTGCTAGAGCGCGTTACCTGCCAAATTCTGCCATGCTGCTGCCATATTCTGCCAACCTACGATTGGCTCGCTTACCGCTAGCGCCTTGGCGGCTGCCCCTTCATATATATTTACTATGGTCCTTACGACCCCCTTCTTTTCTTCTCCTTAGCTTAGTATCTTCATTAGATAGCAATCCACAAGCTTCGGTTTAGGGGCATTTGTGCGAGCCGTCACATATCCTCTATAGCGTTCTAATTCCTATTATATCTTATCTATAGTTTTTAAGCGATTTGCCCTGCCTATTAAGCTATACGCACTACTCCTACACGCGGGTAATTATCTTCTCCCTTCCTTAGATCTTCTTTAATATCTTTTAGAATATTTATAAGTTTCTACTATTTCTAGTCGTTATCCTTTAGTTATTATAGTTAGGTCGTCCCCTATTAGATATATTATAGTGTCGCGTTTTTCTATACGGCGTCCTACCTTTAAGTCTACTATAACCCTCCTATATCGCGTAGGCTTTCTAGCTGTGCTATATATATTAGCTCTAGGGTATATTATACCCTAGATTTAATTAGGAGTAGTTATTTCTTTATTAAATAAGTAGTAGGCGCGTTCTACTACTATATCTATAGATATATAGGCGTCTTATATACTTTATATATTTTTTTATATAAGCCTCTCTTCTATAATACTTTAACCCTAATTTCTCTCTAATAATTATTATTAATGTCTTAAACTTTATATATACTATAATACTTTTTTTTAGCCTTTTATAAAAGGCTTTAGTATATAGTAATACTTGTACCCTATTATATATTATAGCTAGAGGTTTAATAATACTAAAGTTTAATATAATA
>Ga0307507_10002872_pt1 | contig 34767 bp, 7 predicted proteins | sample 7_EM_MG_FD_207223 | JGI IMG/M metagenome (GOLD analysis project Ga0307507, IMG submission 207223) | Populus trichocarpa ectomycorrhiza microbial communities from riparian zone in the Pacific Northwest, United States - 7_EM | ecosystem: Host-associated > Plants > Roots > Unclassified | place...
TCTGCTTGTAGCGCGACAGCCGTGGACCGGTTGTAGTAGAGGTCGTCTGCCCTGCAGCAGACTGGTTGTAGTAGAGGTCGTCTGCTCTGCAGCAGACTGGTTGTAGAGGAGGTCGTCTGCCCTGCGGTAGACTGGGGTCGTCTGCCCTGCGGCAGACTGGTTAAGGAGGAGGTCGTCTGCCCTGCGGTAGACTGGTTAAGGAGGAGGTCGTCTGCCCTGCGGTAGACTGGTTGAGGAGGAGATCGTCTGCCCTGCGGTAGACTGGTTGTTGTAGAGGAGGTCGTCTGCCCTACGGCAGACTGGTTGTAGAGGAGGTCGTCTACTGTGGCAGACTGGTTGTGGTTGGTTGTGGTGGCTAGCGTCGTGGTGACGTGTCTTTATGGGGTAATACAACCGGCGGCGCCCTTGCGACGACGGACGGAGGAGCAAAGGGGAGGCGACGGACGGAGGAGCTTTTTTTTAAGCTTTACTAGTAAGCGAATTAAAGATATAGGTTCTACTTTTAATCTTAAATCCTTTTAGAATAAGTTACTAATTAATAGTAGGAAGGTACTTAAAATTATAAATAAAGCTGCCTACGGCCTTCTTAATTGGCGAGCTATGTATTACTAATAACGTCGTCTTTAATAACTTAAACGTTGCCGCTGCCTCGCTAATACTCTTACTTAAAGCATCCGTTGCTGCTAATATCTTTAATAGACGGCTTTAATTAGCAGCCTTGACCGCATTCTTTGTTAACCGCTTTATTAACTCTAGCCTCTTTACTTTTTTAGTGTTTTAAGCCTTCTTTTCTACCACACTAGGCGCAAGTAAAGGAGATTGGCTTGTGGAAGATAATAATATTAATAAAAATACTAATAAGGATCGCGAGGGTATTAAAGGCGTTAAAGGCGTTAATATACCTAGTGTAGGAGTAGGACTCTAGCCATTAATCGGCGTACTAAACGGGCTTTATTTAACTATACCGCGCGGTATATTTGGATCCTTACTATCCTTATTATAATAATTAGACAAATTTAAATCTATATTGCCTTGGTTCTAAGCTAAATCCTTATTAAGCGCCTTCTTAATTATGCTAGCGTAATCGCTATGGGCCATTTTACCAGCAAGCAGCTCTGTTAGTTGCTTATAGTAAATAGGCCATTTTATTTTAAAAGGCCTCCTTTTAATATAGCTATTAAAATAGCCCTTTATAACGCCTTCCTTATTAGTTTATAGTAAGCTAGTAGCTTCGTGTTTATCCTACCCTAAATACGCCTTAATAGACGCCTCCTATTTACGGTATATAGCCTTCTAATAATTATACTTATTTGTTAACTAATTAAGAGTAAGGTCCTGGTCTGATTTAACTTTAATATAGGCAATAGCATCGACGTAATTAGTGGCTTTAAATGTAGCTCCATTAGTTTCCTTACCCTAGGCAACTAATAGCTTTAGGTACTCTAGAAACGCCTTACTTAATGCCTTAAGCTATACTAATTAAGGCTTCTTACTAGGATCCTCGCCCTCTACCGCCTTCTTCCTCCATGTCTTTTTGGTAGGTGGCTTAGAACTAGTACTAGCAGCTATAGGATCCTTCTTTACCGTATTTACCCTTACTTGTTTATTTAGCGGCTTTATCGCAGGTGTTAATATTAGTTTAGTAGTAGTAGAGGCAGCTTTAGAGGACGTTATACTAGGTATAGAGGTGGTAGTAGAGGTGGTAGTAAAGGTGGTAGTTGGACTATAGCTATAGCTAGGGGTGGGGGCAGGGGCGGCTATACCGGTAGTAGTGTTAATAGGGCTGCCCTCTATAGGCTTATTGTTATTACCCATTAAAAAAGGTGCGTATATTAAGAACGGGTTAATTATATCTATAAGGCTCTAATTGCTTGTTTTATATAGAGCCTTTTATTAGACGTCCCGTGTGCGGCTTATATAACCCCTACTTTACCGCAATTTCGCCCACCTATAACCTTGGTGACTGCCTCTAGTAAACAAACCGCTCTTACCTGTTCGATCTACACCCTTGTACGAGCGCTTGCTAGTGGCGCTTACAATCCACCTGTTGGGCCTTAATTTGATCCACCTGGCGGCGTTGACTAGGTGAGCGCGAATAGGTGGAAAAAAGTTAGTAAACGAGGCCTAAGAAGCTAAAAGGAGGTATTTAATTCTACGTTAACTACAGAGGACTTAATACTATTACAATTAAGAACTAATACCCTATACCACTTATATATAAGACTCTTAAGCGGCTTAGCTAAGCCAAAATCTATACCAAGCTTAATATTATTGCCGCCTTTAACCGCCTTTAAATATGGGAAGGTAACAAATAGAAAACCATATTTACATCACGCTTTAGTTAATTTAAATATACTATTATGCCCTTTAGCGTATACAACGGCCCAGGCAGTTTCTAAAGCTATATTAATAACGCCTTATAGGACTACCTTAATAAATTCTACTCTACGTACCTAGATAATATACTTATTTATAGTAATAACCCTTCTAAGTATACTAAGCACGTTAAAAAAGTCCTACAGTGCCTTAGGAATGCAGGACTTTATATTAACTTAAAGAAGTATAAATTCTTAGTTATAGAAGTAAAATACCTTAAACTAATTGTTACTACTAAGGGTGTCTATATAGACCCCAAAAAGGTATATATAATTACCAAATAGCAAACCCCTAATTATATTAAGGACATATAAGCCTTCCTTGGTTTTACTAACTTCTATTAAAAGTTTATATATAACTTCTTAGGTGTTATAGCACCACTTATAGCAATAATGCGAATAAAAGGCCTTTCTATAAAAGGAAGAAAAACATATTTATATTTTACCTAGACGCCTAAATATAAGAAGACGTTCTAAGACCTTAAAGATACTTTTACTAAAGCACCTATCCTAGCTTATTTTATACTAGGACAACAACTCTATCTTAAAACTAACTCCTTAGACCATGTTAATATAGGCGTCCTCTCCTAAATAGGCAATAACAGCCTCCTCTACCTAGTTGCATTCTACTTATCTAAGCTTATACCATAAGAATATAACTATGAGATCTATAATAAAGAACTCCTTGCCATTATATAAGCGTTTAAGGAATTCTAACTGGAACTCTCCTTAGCAGAACCTAACTAGCTAACTAAAGTCCTTACGGACTATTGCAACCTTAAATACTTTATAACTATAAAACAGCTAAACCAACGCTAAGTACGCTGGAACGAGTTCCTCTCTAGTTTTAACTTCAAAATTACATATAGGCTAGGAGTATAAAGTACTAAGCCTAATAGCCTAATATGCCGCTCGCAAGACCTTCCTTAGTCTAAATATAACCCCTATAACCAGTTCTAATAACAGATAATCCTAAAAGCACAAAATTTGGCCCTAGGTATACTACCTATAATAGAGCCAACTGTACCTTAGCTTTATATAATAGAACTAGAGGTACCTCCCAAAATTAATAAGCTTATTACTACAGTATATAACACCTCTATTAACCTATTACTGCACTAACTTATTGCCGCAAAGACTACTGGCACCTATATACTGTCTACTAACCTCTAAAGCTTAGGCCAGATTAATATAGCAGCCTTAGAAGTAAAAGAGAATAGGCTCTATTATAGAGGCCACCTATTTATTCCTAACTTAGAAAATTTATAACAGCAACTAATTTAAATGGCCTATAACCTCTAATTAAGCAGCCACCTAGGTAAAGAAGAAATCTATAAGCTTCTTAGCTGATACTACTTCTGGTCTAAAATAATAGACTTAGTTAAACGCTTTATAGGCGCCTATTATGGTTATAAGCGCGCTAAGGCCTTTAATATAAAGTACTAAGGACTACTGCACCCTCTACCAGTACCTATATAATAATGGGCAGATATTGCCATTAATTTTGTTATTAACCTACTACCCTACAAATAACAGGGCTGTACCTACAAGAACATCCTTATAATAATATGCTAACTTATAAAAGAACGCCACTACGTCCTAACTAAAGGTGTAGCTGTTAGCGACATTACTAACACCTTTCTCCGCAAAGTTTACTAATTATATGGGTTACCTAACTTAATTACATCCAACTAAGGCACACAGTTTGACTTTAATATATGGGGATAAATCTGCTAACGCCTTAGCATCTCCATTAAGATATCCATATCCTTCTACTATAAAACTGCTAGATAACTAGAAAACGCTAATGCTAGCATAAAAGCGTACCTATAATAGGTAGTTACCTATAATTAAGATAACTGGGTAGATTACCTTCCCCTAAATAAATTTATAGTAAATAACTACATCTTAACCACTATAGGACTTACACCATTCTTTATAAATAAGGGTTATTGCCCCTAATCTAGTATAGAGCTACCAGAACCTATTAAAAAGAAATTGCTATATAGAAAATGCCTTAAGATGCTACTTACTGACTAGCATACAAACCATATAAAAAATCTACTTAACTACTATAAGGGAGAAATGGCCTGGGCTTAAGTAAAGTAGGCCTACTTTGCCAATTGTTATAGAACGCCACTACTAGAGATACATGTTGGCGGCTGGGTATAGCTAGATGCACGCAACATCTCTATATAGAGGCCTATAAAGTCACTTAATTATAAGAACCTTGGCCCCTACCTAATTAAACAAGTTATTAATAGAGGAGCCGTATATAAGCTAGAGCTCCTACCTGCCCTAGCTACCCATAGGATATAGCCTGTATTTTACCTATAGCTACTATACCTTTACTAGCCTAACCCCCTACCGGGACAGATACAGCCTAAACCCCTACTAGTACTAATCTAAGACAAGAACAAAGATAAGAACTATAAGGAATAGACTGTTAAACGAATTATTAACTCTAAATACTTTGGCAAAGGCAGAGGACGGCGGCTCTACTATAGAGCTATCTATATAGGGTTTAATATAGATTAGCCAGAATGGTAACTATGGGAAGACTTTAAAAATGTAAAGGACCTAATTAGCAATTTTTACCACGCAAACCTACAGAAACTAGGCCTAAGTAGAGATTTTATACCTAATCCTCTATAGAAGCCCTTATAGAGTTAAACCGTTATATATTGCTATATAAGGGCAAATTACTATTAAATTGCCGCAGATTGCTATTACGTAATGGCAAAGTGCGATTACGTGACTGGAATATTAATAAGATGTCCAGGAACTTTAACTGGTAGTTAAAGTTATCTAATTGGTTGGATTCTTAGGTGCCAAGCCTTATTATATAACGTTGTTTTAAGCCCTTAGTAATACCCCTTTACTTTTCCTTTTTTATACCTTAAATGTCCCTTTTATATGTATATAGCAACCACAGCGTTGCTAGAGCTCCGCCTCTATAAGAGGGGGGGTAGTGTTATAGAACCCTACCGCAGGGGCCTCCATAGGAGAGCCCCGTGCTCTTACGTACACCTCGCGTATAGCTTACGTCAGCTACGCGTAGGTATATTACCTCCTTACGCCCTTATAAGGGGACTTTGTAAATAGGGGGCTATAAGGACACGGTTGTGGAACAGGATAGATTAGTAAGAGAGACGAATCCTTAAGGAGGTAAGGCCTCTGGGATTATAGAGACTATATACTACGGGCATGTGCCTCTGGCACGTAACCGGCGACCATCCGAGGGGCGTCTAGAGGTTGTCCTAAAGGCAACCTAAGGTGTCCGCAATAATATCCCTTATATTGCCCCCCCCCCTTCTTACGGTCGGCCCCTAATCGCCATTACCTTATAGTAGGGAGATTATAAGGGCTCGTCCCAGAAGGGGTTTAGAGAGATATTGGTAAGCCACTGTATATTATCTATCTATCTAACCCCTACTTTGAACTCCTGAAAACCTTAATAAGGAAAAAACATAACTAGAGAAAAGACGCAAGGATTGCTAGAAGACCCCTTAAAAGCCTACCGGAAACGTGCTGGTGACTACCTAAGCTAACCTAAGGATTTTTATACAACTCTACTTCCAAGCCTTTATGCCGGTCTGCAATTAATTGCGAGTGTTATAGGCAATTTGGTGTTCCTAATATGGTTCCATAGGACCTTTTAGTATAGGATTTAATGTATAGAGCCTTGGCTTACCGTTGTCTTTAACCTTTAAGATATTAATCTATAATCCTTTCTCGTTGGTTCTATGCTATATATTTAGCGTAGCTCTACTGCCTAGCAAATAGAAGGGATACTTCGCAATAGCGCCTCTAGCTATTATACAATTTGTTAAAAATGTCTATAACGTTATTCTTTAATACCGTAGTATTGTTTAGGTATAATTTTACCTATATGCGTCTGTAATTGACGTCTTAATTGCCTTCCCTGGCCGCGTAATTAGTTTTTGTAAGGAAGTAATAACTAAATGGCTTATACGCGTGTTTCCTTCCTTCTAAATTGCGCTATTGTAACGGAGTTATATTGGCAAGGTTGCGGCTATTTACCGGAAGGGTATTAGGAGGTGAAGTATAAAGACACCTTACTTATTAAGCTGCTCCTTTTCTTTAACACCTCACTTCCCATTATTGCCCTTCGTCCAAATTTGGACGTATCTTTAATATATTATTAAGATTTTCTTTTTTTCTATTATCAATTTAATATGCCTCTTTATTCTCCTACTAACTGCTTTTCTAATCCGATTTTACAGTGTATTCTAGCCCTGCTGCTATATATAGAACCCCAACCTCCGCTAACTCACAACTAGTGCTGGTCCTGCCTAAATAACTTTACATGCACATCCTTAAAAGACTAGAAGTTTAATAAGAAGATTCTAGATACTTATAACAAGACCCACTGTATAAGGTCCAACACCTTTAGTCCTTATAATTAATGCATGCGTACTAAGAGCGGTAATTGCGTTAAGGTAAGCTTTCCTATCCTTAATAGGTTTTTATTGCTAACTTTAGGCTTTAATATAGCCTGGGCCTAAGTGGTGACAATCCTTTAATGTCTTTAACTACTATATCGCCCGGGCTCTCTCTTATTCTAGCGCTAACACTAAACATCTAGGTTAAATTTGAGACTATGCCACAGCTATTTACACCGCCTATAATTCCTAGCAAGCTAGCCAGCAACGCCTGATAAGGGAGCAAGGTTGGTATACTAAGGATAGGGTAAAGGATGGAGGTGATAAGAAGAAGGTTGCCGTTTACTATAAGGAGTTCGCGCATATGTGTTAAGTTTTAAAAGAGCACAATATAATGCGGTATTAGGTAGGTTACCCTTCGAGTACCTAGCGGATAGGTAACTAACAATTGCTATAGCAAGGTCTTAGTAGTTTTAGTCTTTACTAGCCAGCTAACGTCTTTGTTTATTCTGGGCTTAAGCGTGTCTTTATTAACTATAAGCTTACGCCTTAAGAACTTCGTTAGTACTGGTTTGGGCCTAATATTGGTATTAAGCGTTTAAGGATCTCTACTCTATCTATACCTTATTAGCCTGCCCCCGTTTTTATGCCTACCTATACTCCTACTAAGGGATTTAGATCTAGATCTCATTCCTATCAGCCATTACTTAGTAGGCTAATAGATACTAATCCTATACCTAGGGATGAGGCATAGTAGCTTTTAATTTGGGCCTTTAGGATTGATTCTTATATATAATAGCAATTAGAAAGGCCTTGTAAAGCATTTAGGAAGGCATAGGAATACTATTCCTAATATAGACTAATAAATGGGAATGCAATTCTAGCAAAATACCCTATTAATTCTATGCTATATACGTAAAAAGGCTAAGGACCTGTCCTGCCTTAGGCCATAGCCTTAATTAATCCTTATTGTCACGGGACACCCCCGTGACACCTTACACACGTCCACCTGTTTCCACCGACTGAACAACCGAAGACCGACCACGAGACGGCAATCTGACAGCAATCTGCCGTATTCCGCCGCAATCTGCCGTCTCTACTGTTGGAGTTGCCAACTGGCAACTTTAAGGACCTCTAACTGCCGAATTCTGCCAAGTTCTACTAGAACCGCCACCTAAGCTCTACCCTGCCTATGCGTAGTATAGTACCCGTTAACCTAGCAACTAAGCGAATGTTATATACCCTTTTTCCCCTATTTCCTACTTTTCTTTCCTTACGCAACGTCTTAACTTTATTATATAGTTTATGTACATAGCTTAATAATATCTACTTCGCTATATATTATTATTGCTTATGCTTACTCTGTGACACTATGTTGCGTTAACCCTATATACCACCCTCTGAAATGCAGAACGACCCTAAAGCCCCCATGACAGCTGTTGGCATTATATCCGCACTCTGAGAACAATTGGCAGAAATATAGAAGTCCTTTATAGACGCCCTCGCATAGAACCAAGCCACTTTAACTTAATAATAAGCCAAATAAGAAGCACGATACTAGCAATTAATTAAAGACCTCTAAGAAGAAATCCGCACCCTTAAGATGCCCATATTAGGGCCCTAAGACCGAATACTATCTCTAGAGATAAATACGTGGAACAAGAGCCCTAAACCTATAGTAGTTACTTACCCTAAACCAACTACTGCACCGTAATAATCTGAACAACTACCAGACCCTCTAATATTTACTGGTAAATAATAAGAACTCTAATTATTCCTAAGCTGGCTTAAAAATAAGCTAACTGGTAATGCTAACTGCTACCTAACTAAAGCTAACCGACTCTGCTACGCCCTAAGTTAATTAGGAGGAGATATAGCTAACCTTATTAAACCTCTTTAACCAAACTCAGTATTAAGCCTAATTATACTTCTTAAAGCTATATATAGTAACCTAAACCGCTAAGCTACTACTCAGAGAAAGATAAACCATATAACTTAAGAAATAAAAAGCCTCCTAGTATACTTCTCCAAATTTAACCATTATATAAAAGAAATAGGCTAGAATGACTCCATACTAATTAACAGCCTTATTAAATCCCTAAGCCCTAAACTAAAAACCTCCCTAATAGGTATAGACCTACCAGGAGCTCTTAACGCCTGCGCAAACGTTATTAATAAATAATATAATAATATACTATGCCTAACACCAAAGTCCGCTTTTTAATATAATATGACAAACCCGTAAATATCTACTAAGTTATTGTCTTAGCCTAAGCACCCTAACGCCATAGATATCGACACTAAAACCCTAGGATATGCCCTATTAGGGTCCTCTAAATGAGAATGACGCATTAAGCTAGGCCTCTATTTTAAGTATAGAAGTAACTTCTATTTCTCTAACTACTACTCCGTCCTTATACCCTAACGCGAATTATAAACGGCCAATACTAGTAGCTGTTTACCGTATTAATCCTCCAGTTACCGTCCCTAATCTCCACCTAGTTCCAGCCCCGTATCTAGTAAGCACTACTTATAAGAACGAAGCTACAACTAACACGCTATAAGAACTCCACCCTAATCGCCTCCAAAAGGAAGGTCTTGGAGCTAAGTTGCTCTCTAGAACGGCGCTGCCTTAGGATCTTGTTAAATGCTTTAGATGTTACGAACTCTGACTTTTAGGATTATAGCATAACCGTTAACTGTCGTCTTTGGCAGAATAATTAATAGGTTAATGCTTAAGTCCTAATTAATATAGGAGCTAGTAGCATAGGATTTATTAACAAAATCTTTGTATAAAATAATGGTTTTACTCTAACCCCCCTTAACCGGCATATTGATGTATTTGGATTTAATAGCAAACGCACTATCTCGGGCTATATTACCTATATAGTATTCCTAAGACTTTAATACCTAAACTATAAAGAACTAATTAAGCTTTTCGTTACCACTCTAAGTTACTTAGTGATACTTAGACAACCTTAGATAAAGCTATATAAGGTAACTATTAATTGGGACAACCTTAAGCTTTTATTTACCGCCTCCCGTTATAAGCAGAAGTGCCTTATAACTCGCTACTTAGACCCTAAACTAAAATCTAAAAAATCCACTAGGATCTATTAGTCTAAAAAGTCCACCTAATTCCACTAAGAACCCGAAAATTACACTAAACCACACAAACTGACCCTAACTACTGTACCACCCCGAACCAAGCAGAAGCCTAAACTTAAGCTTAATATATAAAAGTACCAGAAGAACTAGTATTTTACTATAAAAAGAATACTTAAAGAACCTAAATCTAAATCTAATACTAACTCCGTACTTAACACTGAACCTAAAGTTAAATAAGAAACAGTAGATAATTAAAAGAAAGTTACTAGCCGGCAACTCGCTCCCCTTTCTATAGATATTTGTATAATTAGAGCTACCCTATTAGCATAACTCGCCAGGAAACCTAAATATATAATCTTCGCTGTTATAATAGCCAATATTAAAAAGGCCCTAGCACTAAAGAAGCACACTAACCCTGCCATAAAAGTACTAGTATGCTATTATAAGCATCTGGAAGTATTTTCACGAAAGAAAGCTAATAAGTTAGTAGAGCACCGACCATATAACCACAAGATTGTACTTAAAGAAGGAAAACAACTAGGATTTAGACCCTTATACGGAATGTCCTAAAACAAACTCCAAGTATTGCGGAAGTACTTGGACAAATACCTAAGTAAAGGATTTATTAGAGCAAGCTCTTCGCCTATAGCCGCACCTATAATCTTTATTAAGAAACCTAGCGGCGGTCTGCGCTTTTGTGTGGACTACTAAGCTCTTAACGCTATTACCATTAAAAATTGGTACCCGCTTCTATTAATTTAAGAGACACTAAACCAATTAAGTAAGGCTCGCTACTATATAAAACTTAACCTTATCCACGCATTTAACCGCCTCCGTATTATAAAAGGAGATAAATAGCTTACAGCATTCCGTACTAGATACGGACTATTTGAATACTTAGTAACGCCGTTCGGCCTCGCGAATGCCCCAAGTTTATTCTAATACTTTATAAATAATACCTTACAATCTTACCTGGACGTTTTCTGTACTGCTTATATTAACGACATCCTAGTATATAGCAATAACCTAGCTAAATATAAGAAACACGTTGACCTTGTCTTAGAAGCCCTACGTAGAGCTAGACTATAATTAGATATAAATAAATACAAGTTCTATAAAACGGAAGTTCTATACCTTGGACTTATTATCTCTATAGATAGTATACGAATGGACCCAAAGAAGATTAAAGTAATTGTAAACTGGCAAGAACCTAAGAATGTTAAGGATGTAAGAGCCTTTATAGGATTTGCTAATTTCTATTAATAGTTTATTAATAACTTCTCTACCCTAGTTTTACCTCTTGTGGCTCTAACCTAAAAGGATAAAGCTTTTATCTTTAATAAGGAATGTAAGAAGGCCTTTACCTATCTAAAAGTTATATTTACTACCGCACCTATACTCTAACACTTTAACCCGAACTAAAAGAGTATTATAGAAGCTAACTCATCTAACTATGTTACTAGAGGCATTCTGTCTCAGTATAATGAAGAAGGGGTACTACACCCCGTAGTATACTTCTTAAAACGACTAAGTCCAGCCAAATATAACTACAAGATCTACGATAAAGAATTATTGGCTATTATTAGATATTTTAAACAATAGCGACCTAAACTAGAAGGCGCTAGATTTCCAATTAAGGTTCTTAGTAACTATAAGAATCTATAGTACTTCACAACTATAAAATAGCTAAGTTATTGTTAAGCCCGCTAGTTAGAATATCTGTCTTGATTCCAATTCTTAATTATATACCGCCTAGGCATTTAAGGTTAAAAACCTAATGCCCTAACTTGACGTTTACAAGATATAACAGCACAGGAAGAAGCGCGCGCCTACCATAAACAAACCCTACTTTATTCTGAATTATTTGATCCCCTAGCTAAAGACCTTATAGTATACGTCCTTAAAATAACTGATTGATTAATTAAATAGATTATAATTAACAAATACCTAAACAACGAGTTTATCCAAGAGACACTTAAGCTAATTTAAGATAGCATTAGACGCTCCAAAAAGATCTCTCTAAGTAAATATGAAGTTTGCGGAGACCGCTTGTACTACCAAAACCGCCTAGTTGTCCCTAATTATGATAAGCTTAAGCTTAAGCTCCTCAAACACGTACATAACCTACTAGTAGCCGGCCACCCAGGCTAAGGAAAAACCCTGGAGCTACTCCAACGGGAGTACTACTAACCAAACATGTATAACACGATACGAAGGTACGTCTCCAACTACTATACCTGCTGACGAGCATAAGACATACAACGGCTTTCTAAAGCCACTGCCTATTCTAGACCGAAGATGGAAGGATATCTTAATTAACTTTGTTATTAATCTCCCTAAAAGTAAAGGCTGTATAAATATTATAGTAGTTATAGACCAACTATTTAAGATAAGACACTTAATCGCCTGCCCTAATATGTTAGCACCTGCCGTTGCCCAACTATTCCTAGATCACGTATGGAAACTCTACAGACTTCCTAAAACAATCGTCTCTAATAGAGGCCGCCAGTTTGTCTTGGCGTTTTGGAAAGAACTAACTACCCAACTCCGTATTAAAGCACTGTTGTCTATAGTATATTACCCAGAAATGGATAGTCAAACGGAACGTGCAAATGCTATAATAGAACAGTATATTCGGATATATATGTTGTATCTACAGGACGACTGGATGGACAAGCTTATATTTACTGAGTTTACTGCAAATAACTCTATCTTAGAAACTATAAAGGTCTCCCCATTTCTGGCTAATTACGGCTAGCACCCGCGAATGGGTTTTAAACCCTTTAGTAATGTTCCTCGTCTAGCTTATTAGGCCTTATAAGTTGCAGAAGCAAACGAATTTATAAAAAAGATAGAAGAACTATAGGAGTTCCTTACTAACGAAATAATATGGGCCCAGTCTATCTATAAAGCCGTAGCAAATAAGAACTAAACCCTAGCACCGGCTTACCAAATTAGTAACTTTATCTGGCTAGACGCAAGAAATCTGAACACAAAATAACCTACTAAGAAACTTAATTAGAAGAACGCTGGCCCTTATAAAGTTGAAAAAGTTGTCTCTCCTTATGCCTACCAACTAAAGCTCCCTAATACGGTTAAAATCCACTTTATATTCCATACGTCAGTCCTCCGCCCTGCCGCCCCTATATTAGACGCCCTACCTGGATAGATCTAAGACCCTCCCCCACCAGTTAAAGTAGATAGTGAGGATAAGTACCTCGTTAAAAGAGTTAATAATATTAAGTACGACAAACAGAAACGCAAATATATATACCTTACGAAATGGAGAGGTTTTACTAAACCCTTATAGAAACCTGCTAACTCTATAGGACTTACACAAGCCGCAGAAGACTTTTACGAACTCCACCCAGAACTACTACAGCCCCATCTCGCAGATGCTTGAGTTTAAAGGGGGGGTACTGTCACGGGACACCCCCGTGATACCTTACACACGTCCACCTATTTCCACCGACTGAACAACCAAAGACTAACTATGAGACGGCAATCTAATAGCAATCTACCGTATTCCGCCACAATCTGCTATCTCTACTATTAGAGTTGCTAACTGGCAACTTTAAGGACCTCTAACTGCCGAATTCTACTAAGTTCTACCAGAACCGCCACCTAAGCTCTACCCTGCCCGTGTGTAGCACAGTACCCGTTAACCTAGCAACTAAGCGAACGTTATATACCCTTTTTCCCCTGTTTCCTACTTTCCTTTCCTCACGTAACGTCTTAACTTCATCACACAGTTTATATACATAGCTTAATAATATCTACTTCACTATATATTATTATCGCTTATACTCACTTCGTGACACTTATGGTTTCTAGAGCTTATCCGTTCTATATCCAATTTAACCTATTTACTCTTTAGGGCCTTTCTTAGCCTACTGCGAGCTTTCTTTATAGGTTGCGATGACACTATAGTATTAGAGCGCTTTCTGTAATTTGTAGATTGTGGACCTTAGTCCTAATATTCTTTTAGAATATCTTTATAATAATTAAGGTAATCCTCTGGTTCCTATATAGAGTCCTTAATGGGCCAGCCTAGCTATTTAACTTTATATTAAAGCTTGTTCTTAACAGACTTATAGCGTAGTATAGCTTTAACCTTGTACCGCTTGCCTACCACTTTAGGGTGTTTAATTGGGCCTAGACGGAAGTTCTTTTCTGGCAGTAGTTTATGCCATAGCTCCAGTAGATTTACGTAAAATACTAGATGCACATGGGCTATAGATAGGGGTAGCTGGAGACAGTAGGCTAGCTTGCTAATTTGTTCCTTAATTTAAAAGGGACCTAGGTATCTTATATTAAGCTTCTTTAATAGTTAACAAGTCTTAATATTCGTTAAATATAATAGAATCTTATTGCCTACGCTAAAATGCTTATCCTGGTATTTATAGTTGTACTAAAGTCTCTACTGCTCTTGCGTATCTTATAGGCTCTGCTTTGTATACTTCTATTACTCCTCCTATTCCTTAAGGTATCCTTATACTTTTTAGTAGATATTCTTGGACTTCCCAGTAGGATCCTATAATTAATTATGCGGCCTTAGCTAGTAATTATTAGGTATACCATTAAATCCTAATAGTCAGATGCTATAGGCAATCTAGATTAGTGCAAACTAATACAATACATATTGTTTTAAGTTATAAGTGTACTCCGTGTATAGAAATAGCTCGCACTAATTATCTTGCTGGTAGTTTAAATATATTTATAGATATGACTCCAGTTCCTAGTTCTGGCGTTCCGTTTGCCTATCTATCTATAAATAGAAAGCCGTACTATAATAGTGGTCTATTTTTAAATGAAAGTATAGATCTAACCAGTACTGGCTTATAAAGACGCTGCCCCTATTAGTAATAATAGAGTGTAGTTAATCTACTTTAAGAAAGCATTTCTTCTTAATTAGGTTTGTAAGCGCTTATGCGTTAATTGTCTTATTAATAGGAAGGTATTAGACGTACTTTAAAAACCTATTAATAAGTACTAGGACTAAATTGTATATTCGTCCTTACCTATCTTTTAAGGGCGGGAGATCCGTAATGAAGTCCATAGTGTAATGTTGCTATAGCTTACTAGCGGGGGGAACTGATTTAAGTAAACCCTATGGCTTATACCTTTGGATTTTGTATACTTAACACTTCTCGCAGTGGCTAATATACTTCTTTGCTTCCTGCTTAAGCTTTAGCTAGTAGTATTTGCGTTAAAGTAATTCCACTATTTTAACTTAACCATAGTAGCCACCTAGAGGATTATTGTGATTCCTTATAAGGATCTTCTGTTATAGATTTGCTTCTTATAGCACCTAAACCTTGCCATTTCTACACAGTAGGCCCATTGGGTCTAGTTCCTAATTTTAGCGCCTTTTAGCTTCCTTTCCATTACGTTTCCGGTCTACTTCCGTATTAAAGATGGTATAGGAGGCGTCCCTCTATTACACCTTATAGATAAGATCTATTAACCTTTTGGATAGTTCCTGGGTAAAAGCTGTTTTGCCTTATACTGCTCTAAGTATAAGACTAGATGGTACTATAAATCTTACAACTTCTTAGTGCGCGTGCATTAGGAAGGCCGCTATAAGGTTAAAGTCCTTTAGTTATTATAGGGCTCTGGGTTTTAATTGCTCTATAGCTTTACTTTTAGTTTAAGGGGATAGCTTAGTAATTAAGGGTGGTGTATTACTAGGTTTTGAACTTATGTTAGGGACGTCCTGTCTAGGTATTTTTAGACCCTTATTAGCAACGGACTGGGTACTAGCTAGAATATCAGTGGAGACCAATAGGGTTTGCACCGCCTAAGACTTAGTGCGTAAAGCTATGGGTGCTTAAGCATTCTATACCTAGAGCTTGTTCTGTAATATAGGGAGTAAGATATCTATTATTTGTTTTCCTTCTCCCGTTTTAAAGCCTTTAGTGTAGTCTGGCCGTTGTAACGGTCCGTTAGCAGGGTTATTTTCCCCTGGCTTGTATTTAATCTTAAAGTTAAATTACGCGAGCTCCTCTGCCTATCTGGCTTATTAAGGTGTAAGCTCCTTTATAGTTATAAAGTAGCGTAGATTATAATAATCTAAGAGTATATGAGTGGTATGGCTCGCGTGCTTAAGGTAGTGTTGCCACTATTTAAAGTAGTTAACTATAGCAAGCAGTTCCTTATTATGGGTATAATACCTAACTTTAGGTCCCTAGAATTTTCTGCTATAGAATGCTACCGGTCTCTAGTGGAGCTAGGTAGCGTTTGGATGCCTATTAGGTTGCAGTAGGATACTAATAAGGGCAAAATTTGATACATTAGTAACTATTATTAGTGGCTAATCTGGGTTAAAATGCCGCAATAGTGGAGCTTCTATAAACTTTATATGTAGTTTCTAAAAGGCTTCCTAGACCTTTCTGGGCCATATCTATAGTTTATACCATTTAGTTGGTCCCTTCTTGGTTTTCTTCCTTCCTGCCTTTAAGCTTTTTGCTTCTTAGGCTAGGTCTTAGGAAGTTTTAGTAATATGGTTAAATAGGTGTTAGGTGACGTCCGAGTAGTTATAGATAAAGCGCCTATAGAAATTGGCAAAGCCTAGGAATACTTAAATATCCTAGTAGCTCTCTAGCTCTGGCCACTCTTAGATTATCTATACTTGTACTAGGTCTATAACTACACCTATAGGCATTATAATGTAACCTAGGAACTTAACCTTCTTAGTATTAAAGATATACTTTAACGCCTTGGCGTAGAGGCCTTAATTATCTAAGCGTTTTAGCACTTTGTGAATATATTACTCGTGCTAATCCTTATCTTTTAAGTAGATTAGAATGTCATCTAGGTAGATAATATATATACGGTTAACTAGTCCCCCTAAGGCTCTATAAATATACAATTAAAATGTCGTAGGCGCATTAGCCAGCCTAAAAGGCATTACTATATACTTAAAGTAGCCGTATTAGGTTTTAAAAGCGGTCTTCCACTTATCCCCTTCTTTAATATGGAGCCTATAATAGGCGTCTTATAGGTCTAGTTTTATAAAGATCTTCGCCCTAGATAGTTAATCCAGCATTTTACTAACTAGTAATAGTAGGTAACGGTTCTTAATTATAATCTTATTAAGACCGCGATAGTCTATGTATAGCCTTATAGTCTTATCTGGTTTTGGGATAATGAGGATCGGCACGCCTACTAGCGACTTACTAGGCTATATCCATCCCTTTTCCAGTAAGCCGTTAAGGTACTCCCGTAGGATCTTAAGCTCTTTATAAGAAAGGTTATAAATAGGAAGGTTTGGCGGTTATTTACCTTCTTCTAGATTAATTATATAATTATATTCTAAGTTTTGCTAAAGGACTTTTGCTTACCTACCCAAAAATACCCTTAGTAAGTCCCTTAGGCCTACTGGGATATTTAATAAATTGGGGTCGCGTTTGTCCTTTGCGTTATTATTAGGTAGGTCCCAGAGGTCCCTTAGGACACTTATGGGCAGCGTCGCGCGCTATAGTGGCTGTTTGTACATAGTTACCACTGTACGTTAGATAGTTTTATGTGGTAGCCAATAGAGGGTAAGGAACTCTTTAACACAGCATTTAAGGTGTTATAGCATACTCTCTGTGTATTGCTTAAGCCAGAGTGACCTATAGCGGTGGAAGTATCTTGTGGGATCTTCAAGATTGCCGCCTCCCTGTAGTGTCTCCGTGACCTATCTAGTAGTTCCCTGTAGGGTATCTATTATAGAAGGGTTATCGCCTATACTAGGCTCTATACCCATCTTGCTATAGAATAGGGGTTGGATCTAATACTCCTTTAGGTGTAGGGCGTATACTATTTCTCTTAGAGCTATATCTTCTAGGATATCTTTTAAGCTTATTAGTAAAATACGCCCTTTTAATTCTTTATTGTTCCACTATTTAAAGGCTCCTATCTTAAAGCGTATCTTAAGATCTACTTCCACAAGCTAAGGATATCCAAGAATAAGGTTATAGCCTACAAAGTTAGCCGCCTAGAAGGGTTGCGGGCTAACCACTTTAATGCGGTTATATATATTGGCGACTGACACTGTAAGCTTATAGGCACTATATAGTTTAATCTAATGCTTATCTAGGAACCCTATAATAGGTTTCCGCCACTTTAGTAATGGGATAAGCTTATGCTCTTTTACCAAATTATATTATATAAGATTAATTTTGGCGCTGCTGTTATATAGTGCTTAGAACTAACGTACCTTGCCTATAGGAAGTACTATTTCTAGCTTAATAGTAATATGGAGAGTCTCTTCTTCCATATCTTGCCCTAGTTACAGCTGGGAGAGGTCCACGACTAGGGCTTTTCTTTTTTTGGATTATTAGTGCGGTTATTACCCTACTTGTTTTTCTAATTAGGTTTACCTCTAGAGAAGTTTTCTCTTAACTTTTTAGAGTGTTCCTGTAAGGGTGCCGGATAGGTGTTAGGTTAGCCCTAGGAGTCTTTCCTATTGCTTAAGGTCCCTGACTTTAACCCTTCCAGATTTCTTTTTAAGAACGGCTTCTTTAAAGTTTAGGTCTGCCCTATATTGCTACTAGAGTGCCTATGTTTCTGGTTATCCCTTAGCTTCTTACTGGAAGAGGTCTGGTTCCTTACCGTATCCTTAGCGTTTAGAACCACTTGTTTAAAATCCGTATATATAGTGATCCGTAATAGGGCTCCTATATGCTTTATTTTGTTATAAATTGCTAGCTTAATTCTAGCCTAGATAAATCCAATTTTCTCCTTCTTATAGATGCTACTGTCTTTGTTTTTAAAGGGCTCTAGATTTATTAGTTAAGTATAAGTTTCTATAAAGTTTATAAACTGGCGGAAATTGTGGCGGTTAAGCTATATCCCATTCCAGAATAGTTCTGCGTAATTATATTGTATAATATATGGATCTTAAGTCCACTTCTTTAGGAAGATTTACAGCTGCGGCCATATAGTAATTTGCTCTTTATTAAGCTAATTTAGTATAATTTAGTTTAGGGATTAATCTTTAATCTTGCTAATAATCTAATGGGTACGCTCTTTGGTATTATCTTATATTATTAGCATTTTAAAGAAGTTATCTATTTCACAAACCTAATTGTTTAACTATTAGGCGTTAGGTCTCTAGCGGAGTTCTAGACTACTAGAGGCCTTAGCCAGTCGGTCTATATCCTTTTTCTATTTACTATATAGATACCTCTCTAAGTCTTCCACACCTCCTTAGGTAGGTACTAGGTATCCCTTAGGAGGCCCTTGGCCTTGGCTAGGTTATAAAAGATTTTATCTAGCTTAAATTAAGCTCTGCCAGATCTAAACCTGCCCCTAAAGGTTTCTAATATGTTTATTAGTGGCTCCTTCCCGTATGGCTTTTAAGAGCCTTGCGGCAGCTTCCCAATATCCTCCTTAAAGAAAATTAGTGTGGGGCTTTTAACTTTCCGACCTTAGGCCTAGGGAAGCTCCAGCTATAGAGGTAGTATTAGTACTAGTAGCTAATATAGGTTTCCCTACGAGGCTTAAGTCTTAAGTTAGTAGTTAGGTTGGATTGCCTAAAGGGGTAGGCCCGCTTAGCTTATAAGCAGTCTATACGCCGCCACTATGCCAATTATGGGCCGGTGGTCTTCTGGGAGGGTTCTAGTTAGGTCCCTAATTAGGCACGTTAGTGTATTCCTTTAGCATTTCTAGTTTAGGGGAAGATTTTGGGGTTGTGTCTAGCGCTTAATCTTCTAATTGGCCTAAGTGGGGCCAGAGGGGTTCCGGCTGCTTTTTAGCAGTATTATAACCATTGTAGAGGGTATCTGCGTTTTCCTTAGCGTTGCTAGTAACCGTAGGTGTGCGAGAGTCTTTAAGCTCTTGGTGCATCTAGGTGTTGGGGCTTATTTGGCCATCTTGCCTAGAGGTTTATATTGTTGTAATCTCTTGCTGTTGGAGGGACCTTCCTACCTTAGCGCGACGGCTGTCCATAAGGTATTTATGGAGTTTCTATTTAGGTTATTGCAAGATTTTAAGGGAGGATAGTAGATATAAATAAAAGATATAAACAAACAATCTAGTCCTTAAAGCCAGCTGCCCTTTCGGATAGAGTAGGAAGGATTTAAATGTAAGGGGACTTTGTAGACAGGGGGCTATAAGGACACGGTTATGGAACAGGATAGATTGGTGAGAGAGACGAATCCTTAAGGAGGTAAGGCCTCTGGGATTGTGGAGACTATATACTACGGGCACGTGCCTCCGGCACATGACCGGCGACTATCCAAGGGGCGTCCGGAGGTTGTCCTGAAGGCAACCCGAGGTGTCCGCAATAATATCCCTTACAGCCCTCGACCCTTACGACCAATTGCGCAACGTCTTGTAGACTCCTTAAATACATACATTCTATAGCTATTGCCCCTGTCCCATAACATTAATGAACTATAGTCCCTACCTAAATAGCTCTTCTCTTTATAGTAAATCTTAGGATATAATTGGAGTTAATTTGTTAGGCAACCACTCCACTAGTTATTATTATATTATTAACTTCTTATTTACCTACATACCTAGCCTAATAATAAGTCTACCATGGTATTTCCCACCAGGCTTCGTTATATTATACTTATTAAAGAGATAATAGATAGTAGTATAGTCTACTACTAAGGTAGAGTATTATGCTCTGACTAAAGCTGTATCTAAAGCACTTTGGCTAAAGTAGATTATGGGCTAAATAATATACTTAGGTGCGGATATTAAGTTAGTATATCTATATAGCGATAACTAAAGCTCTTTAAGCTTGGCTAAGAACCCTAAGTTTTATTAATAGATAAAGTATATTGATATTAAACACTACTTTATTTAAGAGTATGTTATAAAGGGAATAGTTGGTCTGTAGTATACTGCAAGTTTAGAGATGGCAGCTAATAGTCTAACTAAGCCTCTTTTGGCCATAGGTTATATGAAGTTTTATAGAGCAGCTAAGGATAAAGGTTATTAAGATTAATTGAACCTATTTAAAGTGTTAAGTTAGTTAAATATAAAGGGGTATATTAGTTATTGTTTATAACTAACTGGTTATAGGGTAGTTATATGCACTAATTATATAAGCTAAGTAAGTATAAAATCCACCTGTAGAGTAGTAGTATTAATAACAACAATCTTATCTATGTATCTTGATATACGCAATTGACTTCTTTACACCTCTGCTGCACCTTATTAAATACTAGCTTCGATATAATATATAGGTAAACGATTATAGGTATAAAAGGAGACCTCTACTAGCAAATTAATAATTTAGGTAGGGGTTATTATTTATATAGGCGTCTTTAAAGGCACTTAGGTGCCAGATCTTTAGACTATAGATCCTAAATATCCTAAACACTTAATTAGGTTATTTATGGGCCTAAAAAAATAGGAGTAACTTAAGCGCTTCTTCTATATCTTACTACCTCCACTAGAGTGTGTAATAAAGCCTTATAGGAAATACCACGGTAGACTTACTATTAGGCTAGGTTGTGTAGGTAAATAGGAAGTTAATAATATAATAAACAGATAATAACTGGTGGAGTAGTTACCCAACAGATTAACTCTAATTATATTCTAAGATTTACTATAAGGAAAGGGACTATCTAGGTAGGGACTATAGTCTTTTAAATACACATCCATACTTCTAAGAAAGTCGTTACTCTATCTACTTTATCTGCTCTATTTGCTTTATTATAGATTATATAGATTATATAGATCATATTATATAACCTTACTTACTATTCCTTATTATATAGCTCCACTAGTTCCATCCTAGACTATGCCCTTATTAACTAACTAGCTTCTTCTAACTCCTCTCTAAGTAGTTATAATATTATACTTAAAGCGTCTATAGCACTATCTCCCTCCTTTTTATCTTCGTCCTTAAAGATTCCTAATATCTCTAAGTTATTTACTAGAGGTATAATATCCATTTAATTAATTTAGTTAATATCTTTACTTATTATACCTAAAGCATCTCCCTCCTCTTTTATAGCTTATTAGTCTCATACCATTACTACTATACTATCTCTTAGTAAGATAATACTATTTCTATATTCTCGTTATATAAAAGAGAGGTTAGTTTATATTATACTAGTAAGCCCTTTGTCTTAGCAACCCTCTTTATATTTAGAGTGTATTAAAGCAAACATTTAGTTATCCTGTAATGTTTGCTTAGTTTCTAACGCTAAGTATACGCGTCCTATTACTCTTAATGGTCTTTAAGTTCCCTTATTAATTGCTGCTAGGGTCTTAGGTTTAATCTACTACTATAAAACTTAATAATAAGCTTTTAGTAGCGATGGCTAAACTTTATTATTCTTATAATACTAAGTAAGAGGCTGTCGCTGCTTAATAGTGTGCTCTTAACTCTTATCTAGCTGCTTCCGCTCAGTTAATCTATCTTAAGAAGGTATATAAGAAGGTGCGTTCTAAGGAGTAGAAACTTATAGAATAAGGCCTTTAGGAACTTAGTAATAAAAAAATAGATTCTCCTCTAATAGAGGGGGAAATAACTCTAAATACCTTAGTAGCTGCTCCTCTTAGGTCCCCCTTAGGTAACTCGTTCTTTAGTAATCCTTCTTTATTAATACTGCCTAACCCCTTTTCCTCTAATACTCCTATACCTTTCTTATAGCGTTTTTTAAGTTATTTAGTAGTTCCTAGATAGTTTTATTATAGCCTATCTACTTAACCTTATACTATATTTTGTTATTAATGTCCTTATAACTAATAATCTTTAAAACCTCCTATTTGTCCTCTTCTTAGCCTCTATATATATCTGCCTTATAAACTAGTAGTTTAACATTCCTATGCGCTAGCTCTAGTATTGCAATATATTATATAGGGTAGATCTTTATTTTCTCTAATAAGTTAAGTTTATATATAACTTCTAAGATCTTTACTGTAATTATAAATGGTCCTAGTCTAATATAGTCCAACTTCTTACTTAGTTATTAACTTTTAAAAATTTTGTGTAGTAGCTATACTTTATCTCCCTCCTTAAAATCTGGACCCTTAAATCTCTTAGCGTTATAGTACCTTTTTATTCTTACCTATACTAGTTTTACTATTTCTTTAAGGTAATTATAAAGATTTATTAGATTCTCCATTCTTTCTTTAGCTATACTACTTATCTTTTTTACTTATTATGGTAACAATAATATTCTTAGTTTATATCCCTAATTTACCTTAAAAGGTAATATGCCTATCCCTTCTTATAGTGTAGTATTATATATAAACTATATAACTAGTAATAACAATACCTAATTATTTTATACGTGATTAATATAATACCTTAGGTATTACACTAATGTCTAATTTAGTCTTTCTGTTTACCCATCCGTTTATAAGTAATATACTATTAACGTTACTGCTTAAACCCCTTATTCTACTAAGAATACCTCCTAAAATGCTACTATAAATCTTAGATCTCTATCCAATATAATCTTTATTAGTGCTCCATATCTTATAAACACTTCTTTAATATAGATTTTAGCTATATCCTCTATTAATATTTCTTCTATATATGCTATAAAGTAGCCCTATTTAGTTAACTTATCTACTATTACTAAGATTATGTTATAATCTTGCCCTATAATAGGATCTTTTAACTTTAATAATTTTATAATAAAGTCCTATAATATAACCTCCTATAGTCTTTCTAGTATTTTAATAGGTTATAGTCCTCCATATAGCCTATGCCTTATTAGTTTATTTCTTTAATAATTTAGATATTCCCTTATAACTTATCTTACTAATCCCTAGATTCCTTAAATAATATACTCCTTTTAAAGTCTTAACACTAAGCCTATAGCTCTATTATGTCCTTGCGTTATTTCTTTATAAAAGTCTTTTATAAACTCTTTTACGATTATCCTTGGTATATATATAGCCTCTTAGTACTTATACTGCTCTAATTCTAGATCCTTATTCTATACTTCTTAGATTATTTATAACTATATACTCTCTAGTATCTTATAGGTCTTTTCTTCTCTTATTACTACAATTTTAGAATAATTATACTTAATTAATCTATCTTTATCTTTGCGTAACATTGCCCCTAATAGCTTTTCTTTATTTTATAACTCTGCCTTCCTATTAAGTATATCTACTCTTACGTTTTTAGTACCTTTAGTATACTAAATTTTAAAATAATATTCTGCAAGTATCTCTACCTATCTAACCTATCTTTAATTTAATTCCTTTATAGTTAGGAATCCTATTAGGTTCTTATAGTCTATTTTAACTATAAATAGTTTTTCTATACCTTATAAGAATGCTCTCTATTTCTTAAGTACTATAACTATGCCTAGCAACTCCTTATTATAGATATTATAGTTTAATTCCGGTGGTATTATCTTTTAACTATAATATGCTACTAGATGCCATCTATCTAAATATTTCTGTAGTAAATATGCTCCTAGTGCAAAGTCTAACGCATCTATTTCTACAATTATATCTAACTACTGTTAGTAGATCTTAAGAATTAGATCTTAGGTAAATAGTTCCTTAAGATCTTAGAATAATTTCTTTTATTCTCTACCCTATATCTATAGTTTCTCCTTTTTTATAAGCCTAGTAAATAGTTCTATATTCTTTAACTACTATATAATAGATCGCCTATAGTAGTTGTAAAACCCTAGGAATAACCTTAACTATATAACATTCTCTAGTTCTTACTAACTTACTATAGCCTTTACCTTCTTCGAGTCTATACTAATTTTTCCTAGTTTAATAATAAATCTAATAAAATTAGTCTTTCTTATAAAGAACTTGCATTTCTTAATCGCTACTAGTATCTTTTCCTCCTGTAGTCTCTTTAAGACCTACTTAATATATTCTCTATATTCTTACTCGCTTATTAAGTAGATAATATTATTATTAAGGTATACTATAATAAACTTATTAAGGTGTTCTTCTAATATACTATTAATTTATTTCTAAAACGTTACTGGTATATTTATAAGTCTAAACTGTATAACTAATGGCTTATATAGTCCTTCCTTTAACCTAAAGGCTGCCTTTTACTTGTCTTCTTTCTTAATCCTAATCTAATAGTATACCTATCTTAAATCTATCTTTATAAAGATCTGCGCATTGCCTATTCTATTTTAGATTTTGCTAATTAAGGGTAAAGAATACCTATCTTTTCTTATAATGCTGTTTAACTATTAGTAGTTAATATATATCCTAAGTTTTCCGTTTTTCTTTAGTATAAATAACACTAGATATCCCGCTAATAACTATAACAGTCTAATATATCCCTTTTATAAGTTCTCCTAGATAAACTCCTTAAATACTACTAACTTGGTTTTAGTAAGCTTATAGATTAAAAAGAACCTTAAACTTATTCCTAGTTCCAATTCTATCTTATAATCCCATACTATATACTCTAATAGCTTTTTACTTTTTAGGCTCTATAGCCTTTTACCATACTTATAGTATCTTTTTAGTATATAACTTAAGCCTCGCTTAGTCTCCTTATATATTACTCTAGCTTAGTACTATACCATCTTAGTTTATTGCCGCATTTCACGTTATTATATATTCTTAATATTGACTTAACCTATAACCCAATTAATCGTTAGATTATATTCCTATAACCAAGGTATTCCTAGTATTACCTTATCCTTTCCCAATAGTAGGATATTAAAAGACATCTTAACCTGCCTTCCTTTAATAGTTAACTAAATAGGTCCTGTTTTAAGGTTAATAATCCTTCTTTATAGGATATTAGATCTCCTAAAATTGTTATTAATAGGTATATGTATTCTTTTTATCTATATGGTAACCCTATCCTCTTAACTACTGCTAGTAATATATAGTTTCTTATTGCTCTACTATCCGCTAACGCTTTAAACTGTTAACCTTACCAACTAACTCTTAAATTTAGGTGTTGTTTTATAACTCCCTTAAGGGTCTAAGGCTCTACTACTAGCTCCCTCTAGTCCTATAGACCTCCGCTTTTCCCAACTATTAACTATTAACTTTTAACTGTACTTAATCCCTCTACGGCCAATACTTAGTTTATTTCTTATCCTTAATATACTATAGATAAGTATTCTCTGGGCACTTTTACCACTATTATCCGTCTAGGCATTCTTCTATAAGAAATCTTCCTAGTTAAAGTATTAAATCCCCCAGCTCCTAAACTTCTACTAGATGCCAATTATATATACACTTAGCGTTCCTATACCGCCTTTTATCTATTATCTAATATATTCTTATTAAATACTTATAATATTTGTCCTTAGGTATTCTATACATATTATATATATTATCTATATATGCAATCTATGCTAATATGTAATGCGCTGGGTGCTTTAGGTTAACTTATAGCTTATCTTTACTTTTAAGTTTAAACCTTTCTTATATTTTTCTTATATTAATATAAACATTGCTATATTATTTACTAGTACTAATATCTGCATTATTTCTCTTTAGTCTACAGCCTATTCCTCTAAATTCTTTAATATTATAATTAACGCTCCTTTAATATAGCTTAATCCAGTATAACCTTCTCGTCTAACCACATATAGAAATCTTCCTACTCATCGTTTCCTTACTACTAGTACCACTTTCGGTATAGTTCTATAAGTATATACAATCTATCCATAAGGAAGTATCTCTTTATTACTGCATTATTGCAACCTTTAGTGTGTTATTCTGTAAACCTAGTTAGAATCCCTAGATCCTCTTCTTATTCTAAATTATCTAACTACTTAGCTCTTAGCGCTCCTACCTTTAGCCTATTTATAACCTTTTATATAGGTACTCTATCCTTAGTACGTCCTGGTATAGCTAATCTTTAGTCTAGCTTCTATTCTTGCTATATAATAATTCTTTGTCTAAACTTATTTATACTTTCTTTTAGTTTTCTTCTTCTAAAGGGATCTTTAAAGTCGCCTTACTTCTTAATTACTATATTAACTTTTTAACCTTTAGGCCAAACACTATATTCTCCTAGAATTTCTATAAACCTTATTTATTCTTTAAAATCTTAGCTCCCTAGGAATCGCCGTCCCGTACTTATTCGTTTATCTTTAAACTAAGCTATTGCCCTTTCCTATTAGTTTTCATCTATTATAGGTTCTTAGGTATGTCTTATCTTATTTTAAAAATCTTAAGCATCTCTTATCTCTTCTTAAGAATCTTAAGCCTATGGCCTTTTACCTTTATTAAGTAGTAAGCTAGCACTAGCAGTTATCTACTTACTTAATTATCTTTAGATATTACTCCTTCCGTCTTACAAAGTAATAAATGCTATATTTAATAGTATTATAATACCCGTTACTAAACCGCGTTTTATAGTAGTCTTAGTCTTTACTTTTATTACATTATTAAGGTTTAAGTGCCCCTAGTTAGCCTTTTTTTCTTCCTTATTGCTATTAATTAATAAGTACTCCAACTCTATTATTATAGTTACTAATCTTTACCCGCATATTGTTGTAATATCTTAATCTAGCATATAGAGTTAATCTTACTCTTTATCTAACTCTATAGTTCCCTTAAATCCTCTTAACTCTAGCTTCTATAGTTAATAGCTTGCGCTATACTTAGCGTCCTTATAAATTTGGCATTCGTTATTATAATAAAACGCAAAATACTTAATAGAACATTCCTTTATACCCTATAACCTCCTAGTTACTAGTCCTAGTTCCCCTTACTTAGTTCATTTTACTGCGTAGTTGCTCTAACCTCCTTTATAGTTCCTAGCATAGTGACCTTATTTTCCATAATTTATATAAGCCCCCTTTTTAAACCACTTTTCTTATTATAGAGTTCGCCTAAACATCTTCTACTACTAAAAACCCTAGTTTAGCCTCTGCTCCTTAGTCCTATAATTACTTAATTCTTAACCTCTAGGTTTCCATAGTTTCTTATTTTATTTCTTATATTCTTTAGTACCACTTAGGTCCATTAGCTCTAGTCTACCATTCTATAATTTATAGCTCTGCGTCTATTATTATATACTCTGCGCCTTATACAACTATAAAACTCTATCCTGCCCTTTCTTAGCTTGTTCCCTCTAATAGATCCTATTATTAATCTTAATTAACTAATCTATTAACTCTCTTAGAGTTTCCGCATCTTCTATTAGGATAATTATATCCTAGACTTTAGCCTTAAGTCCCTATTTATACTGTGCCATAAGCGCCTTATTATTCTACTTAACCTATATTGCAAGTGTCTAAAATTATATTATATACTTAATTGCTAAAGTGCGTTGTACTAAGTTCTAAAGCTTCCTTTCTACAGTAGTTATTACCTCTAGGTCTCTAAATATCTATATTAACCTTTCTAAGAACCCCTTCTAGTTAGCAAATATATACCATACTTCTTAGTTAATAGTTATTATTCCGTTTAGTTGGATCTTGGTAAGATAAGGTTTAAACTACTTAAGTGCTTTTCCTGTTAGGAACAATTCTATATACACTACTTAGTCCATAAATATTACCAATTTTACTCCCTCTTGTATAACCTTAAAGTGTATTTACATTAGAAGTCCCTTAAGTTTTAACTTCTCTCCTAAGAACCATTTAATAGATAGTAACTTAACCTTAGCTGCTTTAATCCCATTAAGTCTTTCTTTAAGTATTTAATTGTTATCTATTATTTAATTAACTATTTCCTATAACTGACCTACTGTGACTAGCTATAAATCGGTATCCCTTATACTAGTATCTCCTCTTAACCCTAAGGTCATGGCTGCCATAGATGGCGTTATAACTGGTGCTTTTGGTGGCATATTATTTAACTTTATTAATACCGTAACTAGGTAGTAAATGTATAACAAAGCCTTATAGGAAATACCACAATGGACTTGCTATTAGGCTAGGTTATATAGGTAAATAGAAAATTAATAATATAACAAATAGATAATAACTGGTGGAGTAGTTACCTAATAGATTAACTCTAATTATATTCTGAGATTTACTATAAGGAAAGGAACTATCTAGGTAGGGACTATAGTCCTTTAAATACACATCCGTACTCTTAAGAAAGTCGTTACTTTATCTGCTCTGTCTACTCTATTTACTCTATTATAGATTATATAGATTATACAGATTATATAGATCATATTACGTGACCTCGCTTACTATTCCTCGTTATATAGCTCCACTAGTTCCATCCTAGACCGTATTCTTATTAACTAACTAGCTTCTTCCAACTCCTCTTTAAATAGTTATAATATTGTACTTAAAGCGTCCGTAATATCTTCTATATCTTACTACCTCCACTAGAGGGCGTTAAACATTAGGTCTTTAAGAAAATTAAGCCGTTAATAACTCCTTTAGATAAGGCATTTAAAAAGTATATTATACCTAAATCTATAGTTAGCTTTAATAAGATAATAGTAAGGTTTACTAAACAATCTATAGCTATAATTAAATTGCCTAGTAAGCTAGTACTTAAGGGCTTTAAGATAATAAGCCTTTATTAATATGGATATTACTATAGCTTTATATTTACCTTACCTAGCTACTTTTTTAGACTTCCTTCTTAAACAGATTATTAAGATATTGTTCTCTTAAATACCTCTAAATGCGTTCTCTACCTTACTTAATAGCTTCCTCTTTAAGCTTATCGATTTTGCCTATTTTTAGATAACTACTTTATAAATATTCCGTTGCTCTAGGTGCTTTAATAACTTAAAATTACTACAGCTGGTATAGCTTAATTAAACTTAAAGGACTATCTAAAGTTATACAAAAGGGCTAATAAAAAAAAGGAAAGGCTACCGTTTAACTTTATTATAGAAGTAGTCATTAGCATAGTTAATTTAGTACTTTTAATTATATAGTAGGACAAGAATTTAGTACGGTTTTTAATAATAGTTTACTTATATAGCAATAAGGACGTTAATAAAGCCAATTAACGTTGGCTGTGGGTATATAATTCCTTTTTTAAGAAACTGGTAGCTAACGTTTAGGGCAACAATCTAATTAAGAAGTTAACGCTACTTAGGCTCTCTATTAACTACAATAACTAAATAGGCGGCGTTAATATTTATAATTAGCTTTAAAGCTACTATACTACCTAGATTACTACTATACGCACCTAGCTGCCCTTATTCTTCTAGGCGCTTAATACGGCTATAATTAACGCCTATATTATTAGTAAGAAGATCTTCCAAATGTTAAAAAAGCACCTCTAAACCTACTACCGTTTCCGCATATAATTAGTATAGAACCTCGTTATTATAGGTAGTTAAAAGATGTGCCTAAATAAGCACGATACTAAGCGTCTTCTTTATTAAAGCTTACTAAAATATAGGCAATATTAATCTGGTATTAGGCCTAATTATAAAAATAAATTAAATTAAAAAACCACTTATATTACTACTAAAACCCTACTACCTACAATTTAATAGTATAAGATATAAACTTACCGTTCTATTAAAAGCTTTATAAGGAAGTGTCACGGGGCGCAGAACAGTGGCAGCTAAACGTATGTATTTAAGGAGTCTATAAGACGTTATGTAATTGATTGTAAGGGTCGAGGGCGTAAGGAGGTGATGTACCTACGCGTAGCTGACGTAAGCTGTACGCGAGGTATACGCAAGAGCATGGGGCTCTCCTATAGAGGCCCCTGTGGTAGGGTTCCGTGACACTACCCCCCTTCTTATAGAGGCGGAGCTCTGGCGACGCTGTGGTTACTATATACATGTAAAAGGGACATTTAAGGTATAGAGAGGAAGAAAAAAGGGGGTATCGCTGAAGGTTTGCAAATAACATTATATAATAAGGCTTGGCACCTAAGAATCCGACCAATTAGATAACTTTAACTGCTGGTTAAAGTTCCTGGACATCTTAATAATATTCCGGTTACGTAATTGCACTTTGCTATTATATAATGGCAATCTACGGCAATCTGACGGTAATTTGCCCTTACGTGGCAATGTATAAAGGTTTAACTCTATAAGGGCTCCTATAGAGGGTTAGGTATAAAATCTCTGCTTAAGCCCGGTTTCTATGGGTTTATGTGGTGAAAGTCACTAATTAGATCCTTTGCATTTTTAAAGTCTTCCTATAGTTGCTATTCTGGCTGATCTATATCGAATCCTATATAGATAGCTCTGTAGTGGAGCCGCTGTTCTCTGCCTTTACTAAAGTATTTAGAGTCGATGATTTGTTTAATGGTCCACTCCTTATAGTTCTTGTCTTTGTTCTTGTCTTGGATTAGTACTAGTAGGGGTTTAGGCTATATTTATCCCGGTAAGGGGTTAGGCTAGTAAAGGTATAGTAGCTATAGGTGAAATATAGGCCATATCCCACAGGTGGCTAGGGTAGGCGGGAGCTCTAGCTTATATATAGCTCCCCTATTAATGACTTGTTTGATTAGATAGGGGCCGAGGTTCTTATAATTAAGTGACTTTATAGGCCTCTATATAGAGATATTATGTGCATCTAGCTATACCTAGTCGCCCACACGCATCTCCGGTGGTGGCGTTCTATAATAGTTGGCGAAGTAGGCCTGCTTTGCTTAAGCCCAGGCCATTTCTCCCTTATAGTAGTTAAGTAGATTTTTCATGCGGTCTGCATACTAGTTAGTAAGTAGCATCTTAAGGCGTTTTCCATATGGCAGTTCTTTGTTAATAGGTTCTGGTAGCTCTATGCTAGATTAGGGGTGATAACCCTTGTTCGCAAAGAACAGGGTAAGTCCTGTAGTGGTTAAAATATAGTTATTTGCTGCGAATTTACCTAGTGGAAGGTAATCTACCCAGTTATCTTAACTATAGGTAACTACCTGTCGTAGGTACGCTTTTATGCTGGCATTAGCGTTTTCTGGTTGCCCAGCAGTTTTGTGGTGGAAGGATGTAGACATCTTAACGGAGATGCTAAGGCGTTGGCAGATTCGTCTCTATATATTAGAGCCAAACTGCGTGCCTTAGTTGGACGTAATTAAGTTAGGTAACCTATGTAATTGGTAGACTTCGTAAAGAAAGGCGTTAGTGACGTCGCTAACGGCTACGCCTTTAGTTAGGACGTAGTGGCGCTCCTTTATAAGTCGGTATATTATCATAAGGATGTTCTTGTAGGTACGGCTGTGTTGTTTATAGGGTAGTAGGTTAATAACGAAATCTATAGCGATATCTGCCTATTGTTATATAGGCACTGGTAGAGGGTGTAGTAGTCCTTAGTACTTTATATTAAAGGCCTTAGCGCGCTTATAACCCTAGTAGGCGCCTATAAAGCGTTTAACTGAGTCTATTATTTTAGGCTAGAAGTAGTATCGGTTAAAAAGCTTATAGGTTCCTCCTCTACCTAGGTAGCCGCTTAATTGGAGGTTATAGGCCATTTAGATTAGTTACCGTTATAGGTTTTCTAAGTTAGGGATAAATAGGTGGCCTCTATAATAGAGCCTATTCTCTTTTACTTTTAAGGCTGCTATATTAATCTGGCCTAAGCTTTGGAGGTTAGTAGGCAGCGTACGGGCGCTGGCGGTCTTTGTGGTAATAAGTTAGTGCAGTAATAGGTTAACAGAGGTGTTATATGCTATGGTAATAAGCTTGTTAATTTTAGAAGGTAACTCTAGTTCTATAGTATAAAGCTAAGGTATAGTTGGCTCTGTTATAGGTAGTATACCTAGGGCTAAATTCTGTGCTTTTAGGATCGTCTATTGTTGGAACTAATTATGGGGGTTATCTTTAGACTAAGGAAGGTCTTGCGAGCGGTGTATTAGGCTATTAGGCTTAGTACCTTATACTCCTAGCCTATATATAATTTTAAAGTTAAAACTAGAGAGGAACTCGTTCTAATATATTTAGCATCAGTTTAGCTGCTTTATAGTTATAAAGTACTTAAGGTTGCAATAATCCGTAAGGACTTTAGTTGGTTAATTGGGTTCTGCTAAGGAGAGTTCTAGGCGGAATTCTTTAAACGCTTATATAATCGCAAGGAGTTCCTTATTATAGATCTCATAGTTATACTCTTGTAGTATAAGCTTAGACGAGTAGAATGCGACTAGGTAGAGAAGACTATTATTACCTATCTAGAAGAGGACGCCTGCGTTGACGTAGTTCAAGGAGTTGGTTTTAAGATAGAGTTATTATCCTAGTATAAAGTAAGCTAGGATAGGTGCTTTAGTAAAGGTATTTTTAAGGTCTTAGAATGCCTTTTTGCATTTAAGCGTCTAGGTAAAGCGTAGGTGCGTTTTCCTTCCTTTTACGGAAAGGCCCTTTGTTTGTATTATTGCTATAAGTGGTGCTACTACGCCTAAGAAGTTGTATATAAATTTTTAATAGAAGTTGGCGAAACTAAGGAAGGCTTGTATATCTTTAATGCAGTTAGGGGCTTGCTATTTGGTAATTATACGTACCTTCTTAGGGTCCATGCGGACACCCTTAGTAGTAATAATTAGTCCAAGGTATTTTACTTCTGTAACTAAGAATTCGCACTTCTTTAAATTAATATAAAATCCTATATTCCTAAGGCGCTATAGGACCTTTTAAATGTGTTTGGTATACTTAGAAGGGTTATTGCTGTAAATAAGTATGTTGTCCAGGTATGCAGAGCAGAAGTTATTAAGGTAGTCCTGTAAGGTGTTATTAATATAGCTTTGGAAGGCGCCTGGGCCGTTACATACGTTAAAGGGTATAATGGTATATTTAAATTAGCTAAAGCGTAATACAAATATAGTTTTCCATTCGTCACCTTCCCGTATTTAGAGGTGGTTAAAGGCGGCAATAATATTAAGCTTAGTATAGATTTTGGCTTAACTAAGCTGCTTAAGGGTCTTATATATAAGCGGTACTGGGTATCGGTTCTTAATTATAATAGCGTTAAGTCCTCTATAGTTAATATAGAATTAGATACCTCCTCCTAGCTTCTTAGTAAGAAGGATAGGGGCGGCTGCTGGTAATATGCTAGGACGAATAAACCCTTTATTAAGGTGCTTATTAATATACTTTTTAACAACTAGGAGTTCATCTTTTAACATTAGGTAGAGTCTCTTATAAGATAGCATTTTTCCTTGTTTAATATTAATGGCATAGTTATTAGGTTAATGTGGAGGGAGTATATTTACGCCCTTTTGTGAGCATATATTGATAAAGTTATAGTACCTCTTAGGGAGGAGTTTGCGGAGTTTCTTATTAGTAAGTCCTTTTTTAAGCTTTATAAACTTCTTAAAGTCTGAAGGTAAAAGTCCGTAGAGTTCTATAGGGGCGTTATCTTTTAGAAGGTTGACTATGTCTATTCTATTACTGTAAAGGACGTGGTCCTATTCTTTATTAAGCTTATATAGTTGTGATTAGGAAGCTGCAGCAATAGTCCAGCCTTTCTTACATGCTATACGGTAGAAGGCCGCGGCACTTACATAGTGGCAGTTGGTCGTAGGTGGGATAATAAGGGGTGTCGGAATATAAGGACAGCAGTTACGTGGTTACGTGTCGTCGTCGTGTCTTTAATTAGTCATCCTTATGGTGACTAATCAGCCCCCTACTTAGGCACTGCGATCCTTATGATCCTTTGCTATCAAAAAGAAGAACAACCATCATACTATCTACGAATCGTAGCTACGTGATATCCCCTTGTGTAACCAACAAGGGGTTTTTTAGGTTAATAGCCTAGAGAGTAGGTAGAGGCGGCTAGGCTATGCCCTAGGCAGGTCTCTTTATAGTAGTTAGAGTTAAAGGTTACTTCTCTTTTCTTCTAGTTAATAATAGGGTTGTATTATTCGAGCCAGTTTATTCTAAGGATAATAGGGTAGTTAGTAAGTGGTGTAATATAGGCCTAGAGCTCTTTCTGGTGCCTATTTATGTCTAGGTGGAGTTATGCTATATACATCGGCAAAATATGGTACCCTTTCAATGGCCTCAATGGTTGGTGGTTGACGCAATTGGCGCGCAGTTGAGGTCATTTGGCAACTCGACCAACTAGCCTATGTCGTGTTTTTTTGACACG
>Ga0307507_10002873_pt1 | contig 34756 bp, 3 predicted proteins | sample 7_EM_MG_FD_207223 | JGI IMG/M metagenome (GOLD analysis project Ga0307507, IMG submission 207223) | Populus trichocarpa ectomycorrhiza microbial communities from riparian zone in the Pacific Northwest, United States - 7_EM | ecosystem: Host-associated > Plants > Roots > Unclassified | place...
AGCAACTTTAAAAGGTAACTATATATTTCTTAATATGCAATTATATATTTAACTATTATATATTATCTAATATAATCTTATATAATCTTATATAGTCTTATTACTTAGAGGCTCTATATAAGGCTCTGCACAAGGCTTTACACGAAGCTCTATATAAAGCTTAATATAAAGCTCTATATAAAGCTCTGTACGAAGCTCTATACAAAGCTCTGCACAAAGCTCTACACGAAGCTCTGCATAAAGCTCTACACAAAGCTCTACACAAAGCTCTGCATGAAGCTCTGCACGAAGCTCTACATAAAGCTCTGCACAAAGCTTTATATAAAGCTCTACATAAAGCTTTATATAAGGCTCTATACGAGGCTCTACACGAAGCTCTATATATAGAGGCTCTATATAAAGCTCTGCGTATAGAGGCTCTGCATGAAGCTCTATATATAGAGGCTCTGCACGAAGCTCTACATATAGAGGCTCTGCGCAAAGCTCTGCGTATAGAGGCTCTGTATAAGGCTCTGTATAAGGCTCTACGCGAAGCTCTGCGTATAGAGGCTCTACGCAAAGCTCTGCATTAGGTCCCCGCTATATTCCCAATAGCGCCCTATATAGCCACCTTATTTTTTACCCTTTCTTCCTTACATCCTCCCTATTTAGGGAGGTACCAGAATGGCAGCTAGTAAAAAACCGTTGCTAGAACTAGACGACTGTTGTTAAAACTAGATAACTATTGCCAGAACTAGACAACAACCGTTTAATAACCAGCTATCTATTTTCTCGCTCTTTTATAGGGGCTAAGCCTAGATAGGCTAGTCTATATACGGCTTCACGCATAGGACACGGTGTTAGTGGATAACTTTGTTATTTGCGGCACAGAGGCCTCCGTAGGCCGTATAGGCCCGTAGGCGTAGATCTTGGCCTCAGGCGTCGCGTCAATAAGGCTATAGAGCCTTTAAATTAAGCCGCTTAGAGGCCTAGCTCTCCGCCAGCTATATATACCGGAGGAGACCCCCTAATGTACTTCTAAGAGGCAACTATCTATGGGATAGTAGGAGGGTAGAAACAAGCTATAAGAGCCATTATAGCGTTAAAAATTAAGCTCTATATAGAGGTTAATATATAATTAAGCTTAAGAGTCGCAGAGTTTCCAGATCTCTTGGCGCTATATAACTCGCTAAAAATAGACCTCTCTATCTATTTTCTCGCTCTCTTATAGGGGCTAAGCCTAGATAGGCTAGTCTATATACAGCTTTACGCATAGGATACGGTGTTGGTGGATAACTTTGTTATTTGCGGCACGGAGGCCTCTGTAGGCTGTATAGGCCCGTAGGTATAGATCTTGGCCTTAGGCGTCGCGTTAATAAGGCTATAGAGCCTTTAAATTAAGCCGCTTAGAGGCCTAGCTCTCCGCTAGCTATATATACCAGAGGAGACCCCCTAAATAACGTCCGTACTAAACCTAGGGTGTGCGTGGTGTTAAGGTCACGCCTAGGCCGCTATATAGGCCGTTAAGGCCGTGGAGGAGAAGGGGAGTAGAGTTCCAGTTAGGAACTGGTGGTTAAGGTAGTATAGCACGGCCGGATTTATTAAGAAGTAGGCCTAAAAAGCGTTAAAGGTTTATTAGCCTAGCGTTTAAATCTAACTATTAAGTACACTACTATTATAGGCGTGTTAAGCGGCGCCCTTGCGGAAGCTATAGCTGAGGTAGCTACTGGGCTTAACCTTAAGGTCTAGCAGCCTAGTTATAAGGCGCTTAAGAAAGTTATTCTAGTTAAAAATAGCCCTCTTAAAGCGGAAGAGCGGCTAGCCTAGCTTATGTGGGTCTAGCGTAAAGAGGGCTTCTAGCGCTTTTACTAGGTAGGCGCTGTCTCTAGATCTTACTAGTATAATATTAACGCCTTTATAAGCTCTATCCGTTTTGCTACGCTTAAGCGTGAGCCTAGCGTGGTTAGCTATAAAGCGTACGTTACCTTTTATAAGCTTTATAGCGGCGAAGGTCTTGTTATCCTTCCTATCGGCTATATTATAGGTGAACTCTCCTACTCTTATAAAGCTAGCAAAGGCGACTCGGTAGGCGGCCATAAAGTTAATGTTGTTAATTAAGGGCTAGGGCGGTCTATGGCTAAGGCCTCTAGCCTAGGGTGGCATAAGGCAGCTTAACAGCTGTAATACTAGGGCCTTTAAAAGAGGCCATCTCTCTCTAGTTACCCGTTGCTTAAACAGTTAGTGGCCACCGTCTATAAGGCGGCAGATGTGCTTATTATTAAAGGCCTCTAGTAGGAGGCGTTTATCTATATACATCAAGCAGAGGGCGGAGAGTCCTTAGAGTACAGAGTTAGGGCGTAGCTGCTTCTGTAATAAGGACCTAAACAGCCATACAGTAACCTATCTAGCTAGTAAGTCTACTGTGGCCGGCTATAGGGTAACTCTGTTTAAGGTATAGAGTTTCTTATAGCTGTTCTAGTGCAATTTATACAATAGCCTTATACCAGCAGATAGGCCGTTCCAGAGCAGCCTTAGGTGGGCATTGCCAAAGATATGGGTCTCGTTCTCTTTCTGGAACTAATTGGGCGGCTTAAGGGTAAGAGGTTACTTAACTATAGGCTTATATTAGCAATCCGCTTCCTATCTAGATATAAAAGAGCATCTACCAGCGCGTTATCCTCTAAGGAGAGCTATATTAGGTATAGGTCTATATCTCGCGCGGCTACAAGCAGGAGGAGTTGTTTAAGAGGGGCATTCACTACGCCTTTAATATATCCTTTCCGGAGGCCCTAGAGCGCGGTAGAGCTGTTGGTATATAGGACTGCTTTATAGCCGTGCTATAATTAGCTAAATAGCTGGAAAGTAATAAGGATTGCCTCCGCCTCTTTAATATTAATATAGGCCGTCTTAAGCTCCGGCTTAATGGCTATTATTATAGCGTGGGCTAGTGGAAGGTGTAAGGCGTAGTCCCGCCAAAAGGCGTCTATATTTAATAATTTAAAGTAGAAGAGGCTAAGGCCAGCGTCTAAGGCGTCTATAACAACGTGCACTAGCGGCCTAGCAGCACTATTAAGGAAGCGGACTCTGTTAAACTATAGTAGCAGGTCTCTCTATTATTTAAGGTCTTCTATAAGGTCCGCTAGCAGTTGGCGCTGGCTAGCGCAGGCTATAGGGGGAAAGGCCGCGATAAATATAAATAGTAGACGTAGCTGGGTCCTTCCAAGGAGTACCACCTGCGTGTAGAAGTTAAGGTAGCTGGTAAGCAACTACACCTCCGTTAGCGTTAGGCTGCCTTTATTAAGTATATTAGCTACAGCCTAGAAGACCTAGAGCTTCTTATCTATAGGAAGCCTGGCCTCTATAGCCTCGCTATTAATTTCTACGCCTAGGACTATAACGTAGGTGCCTTATTTATCCTTAAAGTTGTTCCACAGGATACTAAGTCCATTTATAATAGCGTGGTAGACTATATTAAAGCGCTCTTAAAGCTCCAGCTGAGAGCCGCTCTAATAGGCGATAGAGATAAAGTTATCTAGATAGTGGTTAACGGACCAATTAGATAATAGCGTGGTAAGGATCTATTATAGTCCTTCTATAAAGAGGTTAAATAGGAATGGGGTAGTAGCTAGGCTAAATAGAAGGCAACGTTTAACGTATATTACGCCGTCCCATTTAAAGCCAAGTAGTGGTTGGTGGTAAGATGCAACTGGCACCATATAAAAGGCGTCCTTAATATCTCACTTAATAATAAGGCAGCCTCTTCTGGAGGCTATAATTATATCATAGATCTCTTAGAGTTGTAGGTATAAAAGGTAGCTATAGTGGCGAGAAATCCGCTAGTTAATTCCGCGCCCTAGTGGGTATAATAGGTTGTGTATACAACGCTAGCCGCTATTATGCTTTAGAACTAGCCTAAGCGGCAAGATAAAGGTATTAGTTGTTAAAATCTGGACCTATTTAGCTAAGAGGTTACTCTATAGCTTATCTATAATTACCACTGGGTCGTTAATAGGGTGGTTTAGGCTATAGGAGTAGGCCAGCGGCCCTATATATCCTATTTAGGCGCTAAATGTGATAATAGCGGGCAGTAGCGTTTTTAGGTCGCCTGGGTATGTCATAAGTAGCCTTACCTAGGCCAACGCGTGTAGTAAAAAGGGTGAGTTTAAAATTAGAGGCTTAGAGTTATTATAGGTATTAAACAATAGGTGCGTATTTGGCTGCTCCAGCAGCAGCTTAAGCACTTTAAGCACGGTTATGGTCGCTTCCTAGGCGAGTTGGTATACTAGGGTTAGCTTTAGGGCCTTAATAGGCCCCATAAATAGGCCTAGCAGGCCTGCCTTAATAGGCAGGAGGCTATAGCCTAGCGCGGACAGGTGGACTTTATCTATGGAGTTAATATCTACACTATTATCCACGCTAAGGCTCCAGCTTTACTTCTTTATATACGCTATAGCGGCGTACTTATTAGAGCCGCACTTATTACACTTATACTTCCTTCTACACGTATTAAAGAAGCAGGTGCTAGCATTAAACTTATTATAGACCTAGCTCTTAATATTGCTCTTATAGGCCTAGCGTATACGACTCTCCCTCTTTAGTAGCCTTGTGTTAGCTATGGCTAGAGTAGGAAAGATCTTATCTGGCGTTAAGAAGAAGTCCTTAAATTAGGTTAGTATGGCCATCTAATTAAAATCTAGTTTGTTAGTGTTAATTATATGTTAATGCTATTATACAGCGCACGGAAGCACTGTGTTTTTTTATTTATAGATTTAGGCCTAGTCTAGGACTATATTATAGAAGGCCAACATCTTGGGCATAATAGTGTGGTGATCCGGAAACAATTAGGCGACGATTTGGGCGTATATAATAAAGTAGTATAACCATATAGCATAAAAGGCCCCGAAGTCCTTAAGGGCCTTTTCCTTCTTTAAATTAGGCGGAGCCTCCTTACTAAATAGGGCCTGATATTGCTTAGCCTAGCGAAAAAGTGGAAGCTGCTCAACTAGCCAGAATTTATGGTTATATATTTACAGCAAGATCTATTGGGGGATACCCAAAAATCTAGTAGCTACTAATAAGATAGTAGGAGGGGCTAGAGCCTTACCTATTTCCTTAATACTAAGATTTAAGCGCTTCTAATAAAGCGTTATATCTAGGTGCTTATCAGCCGTCCGCTTACTGCTGGCCTTTGCGGCCTCTAGAAGCGTGGTAAAGTATTCTAACTTTATAGCCTCTAGCATAAGCGCTAGTATAGCTAGGTCAATCTGGTCGCCTATATGGCGGCCTATAGCGGCTGTAGGCTGCTTATCGCCCTACTTTGTGTTCAATAACATATTACTAGTTATAGTAGTAGCTAGTATTAGGGGAGAGTTTAAGGCGGGAAGGGAGGAGTTTATATAGGCAGAGGGAGGAATATACAATTAACAACTAGCTAGCGATTTATAGCAACACATAGAAGAGTATGCAATAGAAACAAGCCATAAGAGCCGTTATAGCGTTGAGAATTAAGCTCTATATAGAGGTTAATATATAATTAAGCTTAAGAGTTACAGAGTTTCCAAATCTCTTAGTGCTATATAACTTGCTAAAAATAGACCTCTCCAGTAAATACCACAAATAATTTAATTAATTAATTAATTAAATTAAACTAGAGCTTTAATATTGGCCCATTACTAAATTAAATTAAGGCCTCCTAGGGAGGCACCCTAAACAACCACTATTTGAATATAATTAGGGCCTTTAATTAGGCCGACCCCTCCCCTAAATTAAATCATACACTGACACAGGCAGGTAGGTAGGTAGGTAGGCAGGTAGGTAGGCAGGTAGGAGACGACCATCGCCAAAACTAGATAATTGTTGCTAAAACTAGATAACCGTTACCAGAACTAGACGACCGTTACTAAAGCTAGATAACTATCGCCAGAGCTAGACCACTATCGCCAGAACTAAACCACCGTCACTAAAACTAGACTACTGTTACCAGAACTAGACCACTATTGCTAGAACTAGACCACCATTACTAAAACTAGATAACCATTACTAAAGCTAGACAACCATTGCTAGAACTAGATAACCGTTACTAAAACTAGATAACTATTGCTAGAGCTAAATAACCGTTACTAAAACTAGACCACCGTTACTAAAACTAGATAACCGTTACTAAAACTAGACCACTGTTACTAGAACCAAACAACCGTTACTAAAGCTAGACAACTATTGCTAGAGCCAGACAACCGTCACTAGAACTAGATAATTAACTGTTACTAAAACTATATAACCGTCGCTAAAGCCAGACGACAACGACTAGCTAGCAAACACTATAAACAATTTAATTAATCGATTAAATCAAGGCAGCATAGACAGGTAGGCACAAACAGGGAGATGCTAATAGGTAGGTAGATGCAGATAGGTAGGCAGATATAGATAAATAGGCAGATATAGATAGGTAGGTAGATATAGATAGGTAAGCAGATACAAATAGGCAAGTAGATATAAATAGGCAAGTAAATATAGACAGGCAAGTAGATATAAATAGGTAGACAAATGCTAACAGGTAGGTAGATATAGATAGGTAGGCAGATATAAATAGGTAGGCGATATAGACAGGTAGGCGATGCAGGTAAGTAGGTAGATAGGTAGGTAGGTAAGTTAATAGGTAGATAGGTAGAAGAGAACCATTACTATATTATATTAAATTATCTAAAATAATAATATTTATTTTGCTAGCCTTATAAATAGCCTTAAAGTAGCTTTTATTTATTTAAAATATGCTATTAGTATAAAAGAGGTAAATATAATTATGGTTACTAAATATGTAGATTGCTGGCAGGTTATATATAGGTTATGTATAGGTTACTTACAGGCTGCGCGCAGGCTATATATCAAAAAAACACGACATAGGCTAGTTGGTTGAGTTGCTAAATACCCTTAACTACGCGCCAATTGCGTTAACCACCAACCATTAAGGCTATTGGTAGGGTACTATATTTTGCCAATATAAAATATTACTCTAATAAGTATAATTGTTACAGACGCTTTAAGTACAATGTTACAACTACTTGGAGAAGAGTCGGCGGAAGCTAGTTGGTTAATATAGGCACGGTCTAAAATGGACCCAGTGGAACCATATAACGAGGAATGGTAACTAAGGTCACGTGGTATTAAACGCGTTAACTACGTTAAACGGAAGGGACGTTACGTTTAACATAGATAACATATACCTTACATACAAGAGAGGATTTCTTAGGAGTACGGTTATGTATTTAAAGAACCTTAGTCCCTACCATAGATAGTTCTCTCCTTATAGTAAATCTTAGAATATAATTAAAGTTAATCTATTAGGCAACTACTCCACTAGTTATTATTACGTTGTTAATTTATTCTTACCTATATACCTAGCCCAATAACAGGACCCACCGTAGTTCCTACTATAAGGTTCTATTACACATTCACTACTAAGGTTATAGTATTAAATAAGATCAAATAACATACCACCTAGAGCACTAGTTATAATAACGTCAACGGCAGCCACAACCTTAGGGCTAGGTGATACCAGTATAGACAATAGGGATTCTTAAGTAGTTACACAAGGTTAGTTATAGGAAATGGTTAATCACTTATAAGATAATAATAGGATACTTAAAGAACGCATTAACAGAATTAGAGCAGTAAAAATTAAGCTACCTTTAATTAAACAGTTCTTAGGAGAGAAGTTAAAGCTTAAGGGATTTCTTATATAGATGCACTTTAAGGTTATACAGGAGGGAGCGAAGTTAGTAATATTATTAAATTAAGTAGCCTATACAGGATTATTCCTAACAGAAAGGGCACTTAAGTGGTTTAAACTATACCTTACAGAAATATAGGCTAATAGCATAACAACTACTAACTAGGACGTATAGTATATATTTACCAGTTAGAACAGGTTCGCGGAATAACTAACGCAGATATTTAGAGACCTAGAGGCTATAACTATAGCAGAATAAAAGCTTTAGAACTTAGTACAACACACTTTAGTAATTAAGTATATAACACAGTTCCAAACACTAGCTATATAGGTTAAGTGGAATAACAGGGCGCTTATAGTATAATATAAATAGGGACTTAAGGCTAAAGTCTAAAACGTAATTATTCTAATAGAAGATACGGATACTCTAAAAGAGTTAATAGATTAGTTAATAAAGATTAATAAAAGGATCTATTAAAGGGAATAAGCTAAGAGAGGGCAAGATAGAGTTCTACAGTTATATAAGGCGTAGAGTACGCAATAACAGATATAGAGTTAAAAACTATAGAATGGCGCAGAGCTAATAGACCTAAGCGGTACTAAAGAAACCCAAAGGTAGGAAAAAAAACTATAGAAACCTAAAAGTTAAGGATTAAGTAATTAAAGGACTAAGGAGTAGAGGCTAAACTAGGGATCTTAGCAGTAGAAGACGTTTAGGCAGACTCTATAGCAAAATTAGTGGTTTAGAGATAAAGCTTATATAAATTATAGGAAATAAGGTTATTTTGCTAGAGACTATAGAGGTAGTTAGAGTAACTACATAGTAAAGGGAACCAGACTAGCAGCGGATATGTACATACAAAGGGATAATAGTGCACTATAAGGAATAAAAGAATGTTTAATTAACAGTTTTGCGTATTATTACAATAACATATACCGAATTTATAAGGACACTAAGTACAGCGTAAGCTATTAGCTATAGGAGCTATTATTATCTAAGTTTAGAGGAACTAACAAACCAGCTTATAGATTAGATATTAAAGATAATAAGTTTAATATAGGCGAAGCATTTACTAATAATAAGGCAACAAAGGTAGCTTACTAAAAGTATATAGACCTTAAAGAAGTTAAAATAGAAGCAGAGACTAAGACCATTATAGAATAAGGTTTAGTAACAGGTATTATAATACTATTAGATACAATTTCCATCGCTTTATAAGATAATAGAAGTAACATTTAGAGGAAACTAAGTAAGTAGACAACTACTAGTGCTAGCTTATTACTTAATAAAGGCAAAAGGCTATAGGCTTAAGATTCTTAAGACAAGATATAAAATACTTAAGACTCTTAAGACAAGATAAGACATACCTAAGGACCCACAATAGACAAAAACCGATAGGAAAGAGCAGTAACTTAGTTTAGTAATAAATAAATAAGTATAGGACGCAAGTTTAAGAACTATAAGTTTAGGGAATAAATAAGAATATTAGCAATCCTAGGGGAACATAGTGTTTAGCCTAAAGATTAAGCAGTTAATACTAGGATTAAAAAGTAAGATAACTATAAAGATCCAGCTATAAGACGCAGAAAATAAGAAACTATGGATAAGTTTAGAATAAGAATTATTATATAGCAAGAGCAGAAGCTAGATAAGAGGTTAGCTATACTAGGTTATATAAAGGATAGAGCACCTATATAAAGAGTTACTAATAGGCCAAGTGCAGGGACACCTAGGGTAAAGTAGTTAGATAAACTAGAATAAGAAAAGGATCTAAATATCCTAACTAGGTTTAAAAAAAGACATACTAAAGGATATCACGATGTAGTAATAACAAGGTACTTTCTAATAGATAGACTATATACACTAAACCAGTTATATGGAAAGTGGTATAGGCAGCAACACAACAATAAATAGGAAGACTTTTATATATAGCTAGATAAAAAAGTTGTCTAAAACTAACCTATTACAGAGAAATATATAAGTTATATTAAAGGAGTATTAATTATAACATTAAGGAACCTAGAAGAAGGATTTAGGGACTAGAGAAGTAAGTAATAAATCTTAGTACCTACAGTAGAGATACTAGTGGTTAGGTTAACTAGGTATAGGTTTAAACTTAAAAATAAAGATAAATTAAGAGTTAACCTAAAACATATAGCGCATTATACACTATCGTGGATAGCTTATATGGATAATATATATAATATATATAGAGCACTAAAAGATAAGAACTAAAAGTACCTAATAAGAATATATTAGGCACCAGAGGAAAAGTAGTTTAGGAATACTAAGTATATATATAGATAGCACCTAGTAGAAGTATAAGGTTAAGGAGACTTAACGCTTTAACTAGGAAGATTCCTTATAGAAAAGTACCTAGATAGATAATAGTAGTAGGAGTGCCTAGAGAACACTTATCTATAGTATATAGAGGAAAAGAAATAAACTAAGTATTGGCCTAAGTAGGACTAAGTATAGGTAGGATCTAGTAGCTAATAGTTAGGAAAAGGGGAGGCGTATAAAACCAAAGGAAACTAGTATAAGAGCCTTAAACCCTTAAGAAAATTTAAGGTTAACACCTAAATTTATAAGTTAGGTAGCAAGATTAGCAGTTTAAGGCATTAGTAGACAGTAAAGCAACTAGGAACTATATATTACCAAAAGTAGTAGAAAGGATGGGGTTACTATATAGACAAAAAGAACACCTATATCCACTTATAACAATTTTAGAAGATTAAATAGCTTATAGAGGAGGTATTATTAATCTTAAAACAGGACCTATTTAGATAACTATTAAAGGGAGACCAGTTAGAATGTCTTTTAATATCCTACTATTAGGACAGAACAAGGCGATACTAGGGATGCCTTAATTATAGAAGTATAATCCAAAGATTAATTAGGTTATAGATTAGGTCAATATTAAAGATACTTAATAGCACAAAGTGTGATAATAAACTAAGTTAGTATAGTACCAAGTTAGAGCGATGTATAAAGAGACTAAGTAAGGCTTAAGTTATATACTAAAAAGATACTATAAGTATGGCAAAAAGTTATAGTTACTAGAAAGTGAAAAGCTGTTAGAGTATATAGTATAGGACTATAAGATAGAATTAAAAAAAGGAATAAGTCTAAAGTTCTTTCTAATTTATAAGCTTACTAAAACAGAGTTAGTAGCGCTTAAGGAGTTTATCTAGGAGAACTTATATAAGGGATATATTAGACCGTTACAGTTATTAGTAGAATATTTAGTACTATTCATCCTAAAGAAAAATGGAAAACTTAGGATGTATATAGACTATAGACAGTTAAATAGCATTACTAGGAAGGATAGATATTCTTTACCCTTAATTAGTGAAATCTAAGATAGAATAGGCAACGTAAAGATCTTTACAAAGATAGATCTAAGATAGGTATACCATTAAATTAGGATTAAGGAAGGCAATAAATAGAAGGCAGCCTTTAGGTTAAAGAAAGGACTATATAAACCATTAGTTATATAATTTAGGCTTATAAATGCACTAGTAATATTCTAAAAGTAAATTAATAGTGTGTTAGGAGAACACCTAGATAAGTTTATTATAGTATACCTTAATAATATTATTATCTACTTAGAGAGTAAGGAGGAGTATAGAGAATATATTAAATAGGTTTTAAAGAGACTATAAAAAGAACAGATACTAGTAGCAATTAAAAAATATAAGTTTTTTACTAGGAAGACTGATTTTATAGAATTTATTATTAAACTAGGCCAACTTAGTATAGATTTAAAGAAGATTAAGGCTATAGTGAATTAATAAGAACTAGAGAACGTTATATAGTTAAAATTGTTTCTAGGGTTTTACAATTACTATAGAAGGTTTATAGCATAATAGTTAAAGAATATTAAGCCACTTATATAGTTAATAAAGGAAAAAGAACCCTAGGTATAGGGAAAGGAGTAATAAGGACTATTTAAGAAAGTTAAAAAGTTATTTACCTAGAAGCTAGTTCTTAAGATCTATTAACTAGGTCTAAAGACGGTTATAGAAACAGATATATTAAACTTTATACTAGGGGTATACTTTATATAGAAATATTAAGATGGATAACACCTAGTAGCATACTATAGTTAAAAAATAATACCACTAGAGTTAAACTATAACATCTATAACAAGGAGTTATTAGGTATAGTTATAGTACTTAAAAAATAAAAAGCATTCTTATAAGGTATAAAAAAACCATTTATAGTTAAAACGGACTATAAGAACCTTATAGGATTCCTAATAATAAAGGAACTTAACTAAAGACAGGTTAAATAGGCGGAAATGCTTATAGAATACTATTTTAAAATTCAGTATACTAAGGGTATAGATAATATACAAGCAGACGCTCTAAGTAGAAGGGCTAAACTATAAAGTAATAAAAAACTATTAGGAGCTTTATTACAAAAGGATTAAAATAGATTAATTAGGTATAATTACCCAAAGATTATAGTAATTAAGGAAAGTTAAATCTATAAATTACCTAAAAGTAATTAAACACAAAAGATCTAAAAAGTATAGGTAGAGAATCTAGATTTAGAGCAATATAAAAATAGAGAAATAATATATATACCTAAGTCTATTATAGAAGAATTTATTAAGGAATTCTATAAGGAAATAATATAAGGATATAATAGAGCTATAGGCTTAGTATTAAGACTTTAAAAGAAGTATATTATTTAAGAAATCTAGAAACTAGTAAGATAAGTTATAAAGAAATATCTAAATTACTAAAGAAATAAACTAATAAGGTATAGGCTGTATAGAGAGCTATAACCTATTAAGATACCAGGAAGACTATAGAAAGTTATATTATAGGACTTTATTATTAAGTTACTAAAGTTAAGAGATCCTATTATAGGATAAGATTATAATATAATTTTAGTAATAGTAGATAAGCTAACAAAGTAGGGATACTTTATAGCATACACTAAAGAAATATTAGTAGAAGATATTACTAAAATCTATATTAAAAAAGTATTTATAAGACATAGAGCACTAGATAAAATTATATTAAACAAAGATCTAAGATTTATAGTAGTATTTTAGGAAGTATTTTTGGTAGAATAAGGGGTTTATATAGTAATATCTATAGTATATTATCTGTAGACAGATAGATAAACAGAAAAACTAAACTAAATACTAGAATAGTATCTAAGGCACTATATTAACCATATATAGAATAATTAGGCATTATTATTACCAATTATATAGTTTATATATAATATAACACTATAAAAAGAAATGGGGATATTACTATTTAAGGCAAATTATAGATATAAACTAAGAACATTATTATTACTATATTAAGTAAAAAAGACGAGTAGCATAGCTAAGTAAAGAATAGAGATATTAATAAATCTTTATATAAACTTTAAGAAAATAGCTAAGCTAGTATAAAAACAAATAAAAAGGTACTATAATACTAAGAGATTTAAGGGACCAGATCTTAAGGAGGGAGATAAAGTATAGCTACTATATAAAAATTTTAAGAGTTAATAACTAAGTAAGAAGTTAGACTATATTAGACTAAAACCTTTTAAAATTAAGTAAAGGATTTTATTAGTTATATATAAGTTAAACCTACTAGCTAAAATAAAGATCTACCCTATATAATATATTATAATGCTAGAGCTAGTATATAGGAATATTAAGCCACTAGTCTATAAGGTAGATATATATAGAGAATAGAAGAAAGACAAATAGTAAGTTTTAAAGATTATTAGTTATAAGGATATAGATAATAAAATATAGTATAAAGTAAAGTAAATAGGCTATAGTAAGACTATCTAGAAACTACTAAATAACCTAAAAAACGCTATAGGAAAGGTATAGGAGTATTAAAAAAGAGTAGGTTAGGTAATATAAATAAAAAAAGATTACTAAAGAATAAGTTACCTAAAGGGGACCTAAAAGAAGTAATTACTAAGCTACTTAAAGTTATTTTCTTTATAGGAGGAAAGCTAGTTCTTTTATTACTAAGTTTTTATAGACCTTATTAAACTAGTTTCTACTTCTTAGAATAAACCTTCTTATAAATATATTTAAGACGTTAAAGATAAGTATAAGCTAAATATTAAGCTTTAAGAATATATATAGACTCTTCTAAGGTATATTAAACCTTAAGTAATATAGAGGCCAGCTTACTATTAAGCTTTATAGTAGTAGATTAAATATAAAACCCTATAATAAGTTACTTAGAGAACTTAAAGACTATTAAAAGTTATAGGACGTATATACTTAGTATTAAAGATAGAGCAAATATTATAGGATAATTAAATATTTACTTTAGTATACTTAGAGTAAGAAAAGGGTTATTAGAATAAAGGACTTACTAGCGTAATATATACTAACACCTCTTTAGCGTAATAAGAGTAAGAAATTGCTATTATCTTACCTAGTAATAGTATAGAGGAAACTATATAAAGGTAATACTTAACCTAGAAAAGAGAAAAAGAAGCTTTAGGTATAATAAGTAAGAATATTAACTAGACTAATTAAATAGATATTATACCTCTAGTAGATAACTTAGAGATATTAGGTATCTTTAAAAATAAAAATAAAAAGAAGGGAGATAGTGTTATAGACGCTTTAAGTATAATATTATAACTACTTAAAGAAGAGTTAGCAGAAGCTAGTTAGTTAATATAGGTATAGTCTAGAATAGACCTAGTAAAACTATATAATAAGGAATAGTAACTAAGGTTATATAGTATTAAATGCGTTAACTATATTAAATAAAAGGGATATTATGTTTAATATAGACAACACGTACCTTATATATAAAAGAGGATTTCTTAGGAGTATAGTTATATATTTAAAGAACCTTAGTCCCTATTATAGATAGTTCTCTCCTTATAGTAAATCTTAAAATATAATTAGAGTTAATCTATTAGGTAACTACTCTACTAGTTATTATTATATTGTTGATTTATTCTTACCTATATACCTAGCCTAATAATAGGACCTACTATAGTTCCTATATAATAGAACCTTGTAGTAAGAACTATAGTAGGTCCTATTATTAGGCTATATATATAGGTAAGAACAAATTAACAATATAATAATAATTAGTAAAGTAGTTGCCTAATAGATTAACTCTAATTATATTCTAAGATTTACTATAAGGAGAGAACTATCTATAGTAGGAACTAAGGTCCTTTAAATACACAACTATACTCCTAAAAAATCCTCTCTTATATATAAGGTATATATTATCTATATTAAATATAACATCCCTTCTATTTAATATAGTTAACGTGTTTAATACTATATAACCTTAGTTACTATTTCTTATTATATAGTTCTACTAGGTCTATTTTAGACTATACCTATATTAACTAACTAGCTTCCGCTAACTCTTCTCTAAGTAGTTATAATATTATACTTAAAGCGTCTATAATACTATCTCCCTCCTTTTTATTTTTATTTTTAAAGATACCTAATATCTCTAAGTTATTTACTAGAGGTGTAATATCTATTTAATTAGTTTAGTTAATATCCTTACTTATTATACCTAAAGCTTCTTCTTCTTTTTCCTAGGTTAAGTATTGCCTTTATATAGTTTCCTCTATACTATTACTGGGTAAGGTAATAGCAATCCCTTACTTTTATTACACTAAAGAGGGGTTAGTATATATTACGCTAGTAAATCCTTTATTCTAATAACCCTCTTTTTACTCTAAGTATACTAAAGCAAATGTTTAATTATCCTATAATATTTACTTTATCTTTAACGCTAAATATACACATCCTATAACTTTTAATAGTCTTTAAGTTCCCTAAGTAACTTATTATAGGGTCTTATATTTAATCTACTACTATAAAGCTTAATAGTAAGCTGGCCTCTACACTACTTAAGGTTTAATATGCTTTAGAAGAATCCGTATATATTTTTAAAGCTTAATGTTTAGCTTATGCTTATCTTTAATATCTTAAATATATTTATAAAAAGGTTTATTCTAAGGAGTAGAAACTAGTTTAATAAGGTTTATAAAAACTTAGTAATAAAAGGACTAGCTTTCCTCCTATAAGGGAAATAACTTTAAGTAGCTTAACAATTGCTTCTTTTAGGTCCCCCTTAGGTAACTTATTTTTTAGTAATCCTTTTTTATCTATATTATTTAACCTACTCTCTTTTAATACTCCTATACCTTTCCTATAGCGTTTTTTAGGTTGCTTAGTAGTTTCTAGGTAGTTTTACTATAGCCTATCTACTTTACTTTATACTATATTTTATTATCTACATCCTTATAACTAATAATCTTTAAAACTTACTATTTATCTTTCTTCTATCCTCTATATATATCTACCTTATAGACTAGTAGCTTAATATTCCTATATACTAGCTCTAGTATTATAATATATTATATAGGGTAGATCTTTATTTTAGCTAGTAGGTTTAACTTATATATAATTAATAAAATCCTTTACTTAATTTTAAAAGGTCCTAGTCTAATATAGTCTAACTTCTTACTTAGTTATTAACTCTTAAAATTTTTATATAGTAGCTATACTTTATCTCCCTCCTTAAGATCTGGTCCCTTAAATCTCTTAGTATTATAGTACCTTTTTATTTATTCTTATACTAGCTTAGCTGTTTCCTTAAGGTTTATATAAAGATTTATTAATATCTCTATTCTTTACTTAGCTGTGCTACTTGTCTTTTTTACTTAATATAGTAATAATAATATTCTTAGTTTGTATCTATAATTTGCCTTAAATAGTAATATCCCTATTCCTTCTTATAGTATTATATTATATGCAAACTGTATAACTGGTAATAATAATACCTAATTATTCTATATATAGTTAATATAGTGCCTTAGATACTGTTCTAGTGTCTAGTTTAGTCTTTCTATTTATCTATCCATCTACAGATAATATACTGTAGATATTACTATATAAACCCCTTATTCTACCAGAAATACTTTCTAAAATACTACTATAAATCTTAGATCTCTATCTAATATAATCTTATCTAGTGCTCTATATCTTATAAACACTTTTTTTATATAGATTTTAGCAATATCTTCTACTAATATTTCTTTAGTGTATACTATAAAGTATCCCTACTTTGTTAGCTTATCTACTATTACTAAAATTACGTTATAATCTTGTCCTGTAATAGGATCTCTTAACTTTAGTAACTTAATAATAAAGTCCTATAATATAACTTCCTATGGTCTTCCTAGTGTCTTAGTAGGTTATAGCCCTCCATATGGCCTATACCTTATTAGTTTATTCCTTTAGCAATCTAGATATTTCTTTATAACTTATCTTACTAGTCCCTAGATTCCTTAAACAATATACTTCTTTTAAAGTCTTAATACTAAGCCTATAGCTCTGTTATGTCCTTATATTATTTCCTTATAGAATTCCTTAATAAATTCTTCTATAATAGACTTAGGTATATACGTTGCTTCTCTATTTTTATATTACTTTAAGTCTAGATCCTCTATCTATACTTTTTAGATCTTCTATATCTAATTACTTTTAGGTAATTTATAGATCTAACTTTCCTTAGTTACTATAATCTTTAGGTAATTATATTTAATTAATCCGTTTTAATCCTTTCGCAATAAAGCTCCTAATAGTTTTTTATTACTTTATAGTTTAGCCCTTCTACTTAGAGCGTCTGCTTGTATATTATCTATACCCTTAGTATACTAAATTTTAAAATGGTATTCTATAAGCATTTCCGCCTATCTAACCTATCTTTGGTTAAGTTCCTTTATTATTAGGAATCCTATAAAGTTCTTATAGTCTGTTTTAACTATAAATAGTTTTTCTATACCTTATAAAAATGCTCTCTATTCCTTAAGTGCTGTAACTATACCTAACAACTCCTTATTATAGATGTTATAGTTTAACTCTAGTAGTGTTATCTTTTAACTATAGTATACTACTAGGTGCTATCCGTCTTAATATTTCTATATAAAGTATGCCCCTAGTATAAAGTCTAATGCATCTATTTCTATAACCGTCTTTAGACCTAGTTAATAGATCTTAAGAACTAGCTCCTAGGTAAACAACTCTTTAACTTTCTTAAATAGTCCTTATTGCTCCTTTCCCTATGCCTAGGGTTCTTTTTCCTTTATTAACCGCGTAAGTGGCTTAATATTCTTTAACTATTACACTATAAACCTTCTATAGTAATTATAAAACCCTAGGAACAATTTTAACTATATAATATTTTCTAGTTCTTATTAATTCACTATAGCCTTAATCTTCTTTAGATCTATACTAAGTTAGCCTAGTTTAATAATAAATCCTATAAAATTGGTTTTCCTAGTAAAGAACTTATATTTCTTAATTGCTACTAGCATCTATTCTTCTTATAGTCTCTTTAAGACCTATTTAATATATTCTCTATGCTTCTCCTTACTCTTTAAGTAGATAATAATGTTATTAAGGTATACTATAATAAACTTATCTAGGTGTTCTCCTAATATACTATTAATTCGCTTCTAGAATATTACTAGTGCGTTTATAAGCCTAAATTGCATAACTAATGGTTTATATAGTCCTTCCTTTAACCTAAAGGCTGCCTTCTATTTGTCACCTTCCTTAATCCTAATCTAATGGTATACCTATCTTAGATCTATCTTTATAAAGATCTTTACATTGCCTATTCTATCTTAGATTTTGCTAATTAAGGGTAAAGAATACCTATCCTTTCTAGTAATGCTGTTTAACTATCTATAGTTTATATACATCCTAAGTTTTCCGTTTTTCTTTGGGATAAATAGTACTAGATATCCTACTAATAACTATAACGGTCTAATATATCCCTTATGTAAGTTCTCCTAGATAAACTCCTTAAGCGCTACTAACTCTGTTTTAGTAAGCTTATAGATTGGAAAGAACTTTAAACTTATTCCTTCTTTTAATTCTATCTTATAGTCCTATACTGCATGCTTTAATAGCTTTTCACTTTCTAGTAACCATAACTTTTTGCCATACTTATAGTATCTTTTTACTACATAACTTAAGCCTTACTTAGTCTCTTTATATATCGCTCTAACTTAGTACTATACTAACTTAGTTTACTATTGCACTTTACACTATTAAGTATTTTTAATATTAACCTAACCTATAACCCAATTAATCTTTAGATTATACTCCTATAACTAAGGTATCCCTAGTATCGCCTTATCCTGTCCTAATAGTAGGATATTAAAAGATATTCTAACTGGTCTCCCTTTAATAGTTATCTAAATAGGTCCTATTTTAAGATTAATAATACCTCCTCTATAGGCTATCTAATCTCCTAAAATTGTTATAAGTAGATATAGATGTTCCTGTTATCTATATAGTAACCCTATCCTTTTTACTACTTTTGGTAATATATGGTTCCTAGTTACTCTACTATCTACTAATACCTTAAACTGCTAATCTTGCCACCTAACTTGTAAATTTAGGTATTAACCTTAAATTCCCTTAAGGGTCTAAGGCTCTAATACTAATTCCCTCTAGTCCTATACGCCTCCCCTTTTCCTAACTGTTAGCTACTAGATCCTGCCTATACTTAGTCCTACTTAGGCTAATACTTAGTTTGTTTCTTTTCCTCTATATACTATAGATAAGTATTCTCTAGGTACTTCCACTACTATTATTTATTTAGGCACTCTTCTATAAGGAATCTTCCTAGTTAAAGCGTTAAGTCTCCTTAACCTTATACTTCTACTAGGTGCCATCTATGTATATACTTAGCGTTCCTAAACTGCTTTTCCTCTAGTGCCTAATATATCCTTACTAGGTACTTTCGGTTCTTATTTTTTAGTACTCTATATATGTTATATATATCATCTATATAAGCTATCCATAATAGTATATAATGCGCTATATGTTTTAGGTTAACTCTTAGTTTATCTTTATTCTTAAGTTTAAACCTATACCTAGTTAACCTAACCACTAGTATCTCTGCTATAGGTACTAAGATTTATTGCTTACTTCTCTAGTCCCTAAATCCTTCTTCTAGGTTTCTTAATATTATAATTAATACTCCTTTAATGTGACTTATGCGTTTCTCTGTAATAGGTTAGTCTTAGACAACTTTTTTATTTAGCCATATATAAAAGTCTTCCTATTTATCATTATGTCGCTGCCTATACCACTTTCTATATAACTGGTTTAGTGTGTATAGTCTATCTATTAGAAAGTACTTTATTATCGCTATATTATAATATCCTTTAGTATATCTTTCTTTAAACCTAGTTAGGATATCTAGATCCTCTTCTTATTCTAGTTTATTTAACCACTTTACCCTAGGTGTCCCTATACTTGGCCTATTAGTAACTCTTTATATAGGTACTCTGTCCCTTATATAACCTAGTATAGCTAACCTCTTGTCAAGCTTCTGCTCTTACTATATAATAAATCTTGTCCTAAACTTATCTATAGTTTCTTATTTTCTGCGTCTTGTAGCTAGATCTTTATAGTCGTCTTGCTTTTTAATCCTAGTATTAACTGCTTAATCTTTAGGCTAAACACTATATTCCCCTAGGATTGCTAACGTTCTTATTTATTCCCCAAACTTATAGTTCTTAAACTTGCGTCCTATACTTATTCATTTATTATTGAACTGAGTTACTGCCCTTTCCTATTGGTTTTTATCCGTTGTGGGTCCTTAGGTGTGTCTTATCTTATCTTAAAAGTCTTAAGTATCTCGCATCTTATCTTAAAAATCTTAAGCCTATGGCCTTTTACCTTTATTAAGTGATAAGCTAGCACTAGCAGTTATCTGCTTGCTTAATTTCCTCTAAACATTACTCCTATTATCTTATAAAGCGATAGAAATTATATCTAATAGTGTTATAATACCTGTTACTAAACCTTATTTTATAATAGTCTTAGTCTCTATTTCTATTTTAACTTCTCTAAGGTCCGCATGCTTCTAGTAAGCTACCTTTATTGCCTTGTTATTAGTAAATACTTCACCTATATTAAACTTATTATCTTTAATATCCAATCTATAAGCTGGTTTATTAGTTCCTCTAAACTTAGATAATAATAGCTCCTATAGCTAATAGCTTGCGCCGTACTTAGCGTCCTTATAAATTCGGCATGCGTTGTTGTAACAATATATAAAACTATTAATTAAATATTCTTTTATTCCTTATAGTGCACTATTATCCCTCTATATATATGTATCCGCTACTAGTCTAGTTCCCTTTACCGTATAGTTACTCTAACCACCTCTATAGTCTCTAGCGAAATGACCTTATTTCCTATAATTTATATAAGCTCCATCTCTAAACTACTAATTTTGCTATAGAGTCCGCCTAAACATCTTCTACTACTAAGATCCCTGGTTTAGCCTCTACTTCTTAGTCCTTTAATTACTTAATCCTTAACCTCTAGGTTTCTATAGTTTCTTTTCCCACCTTTAGGTTTCTTTAGTACCGCTTAGGTCTATTAGCTCTACGCTATTCTATAGTTTTTAACTCTATATCTATTGTTGCGTACTCTACGCCTTATATAACTATAGAACTCTATCTTGCCCTCTTTTAGCTTGTTCCCTTTAATAAATCCTATTATTAATCTTTATTAACTAATCTATTAACTCTCTTAGAGTATCTGCATCTTCTATTAGGATAATTATATCCTAGACTTTAGCCTTAAGTCCCTATTTATACTATGCCATAAGCGCCCTATTATTCCACTTAACCTATATAGCTAGTGTTTAGAACTGTGTTATATACTTAATTACTAAAGTACGTTATACTAAGTTCTAAAGCTTTTATTTTGCTATGGTTATAGCCTCTAGGTCTCTAAATATCTATATTAGTTATTCCGCAAACCCGTTCTAACTGGTAAATATATACCGTACATCCTAGTTAGTAGTTATTATACCATTAGCCTATATTTCCATAAGGTATAGTTTAAACCACTTAAGTGCCCTTTTTATTAGGAACAATCCTATATAGGCTACTTAATCCAACAATATTACTAACTTCGCTCCCTTCTATATAACCTTAAAGTGCATCTGCATAAAAAATCCTTTAAGCTTTAACTTCTCTCCTAAGAACTGTTTAATTAAAGGTAGCTTAATTTTTGCTACTCTAATTCTATTAATATGTTCTTTAAGTATCCTATTATTATCTTATAAGTAATTAACCATTTCCTATAACTAACCTTGCGTAACTACTTAAGAATCCCTATTGTCTATACTGGTATTACCTAGCCCTAAGGTTGTGGCTACCGTTAACGTCGTTATAACTAGTACTCTAGGTGGCATGTTATTTAATCTTATTTAATACTATAACCTTAGTAGTAAATGTGTAACGGAACCTTATAGTAGGAACTATAGTGGGTCCTATTATTAGGCTAGGTATGTAGGTAAGAATAAATTAACAACATAATAATAACTAGTGGAGTGGTTACCTAATAGATTAACTCTAATTATATTCTAAGATTTACTATAAGGAGAGAACTATTTATAGTAGGGACTAAGGTCCTTTAAATACACAACCATACTCCTAAGAAATCCTCTCTTGTACGTAAGGTACGTATTATCTATATTAAATATAACGTCCCTTCTATTTAACGCAGTCAACACGTTTAACACTATATAACCTTGGTTACCATTCCTCGTTATATAGTTCTACTAGGTCCATTCTGGACCGTACCTGTATTAACTAACTAGCTTCCGCCAACTCTTCTCTAAGTAGTCGTAACATCGTACTTAAAGCGTCTGTAACACCTTTTATTTATTTAAAATATGCTATTAGTATAAAAGAGGTAAATATAATTATGGTTACTAAATACGTAGATTACTGGCAGGTTATATATAGGTTACGCGTAGGTTACTTATAGGCTGCGCGTAGGCTACATATCAAAAAAACATGATATAGGCTAGTTGGTTAAGTTGCTAAATACCCTTAACTACGCGCCAATTGCGTTAACCACCAACCATTAAGGCTATTGGTAGGGTACTATATTTTGCCAATATAAAATATTACTCTAATAAGTATAATGGGCTTATATAACTGCTTCTAAACCAAAGCTTATAGATTGCTATTATATAAGAATATTAAGCTAAGGAGAAGAAGGAGAAGAAGACTATTAAAGACCAAGAAGATATAAAGGGTTATTAAGGCGCTAGTAGTAAGCGAGCTAATGGCGATTTTCTATACTAGGCATAGAAAATCCTAATTGGTTAGCTCTATAAGTAGTGCTAGCAGAATCTAGCAGATTGCCTAGAAATGCGGCAATATAGTAAATAACGCGCTTTAGCACTATTATATTACCCCCCTTCTCCCTCCCCCCTCCCCCCTCCCCCCTCCCCTTTCTAAAAAAGGCCTACTCTTAGGCTTTATCTAAGTTCTTTATTATTGTTTAAATTATTATAGTTATTTAACCCCTCTTCCTAGCATTTAATCTAGCTGTTTAATTTATATAGTAGTCTAGGGAGGTCTAGGTAAGTTAGGTAGAAATCTTATAGCTTATAGGAAAAGTACTTAAAATTAGATATAATATACTATTCTAGATCTTTATTATAACCTACCTAGCTTATATAGTATTTTAAGGTACTATAGTCCTTCTTAACTATTAAGATCTCCTTAACTTTCTATTTTTTGTCCTCTATAATCTAAATTAGTGGTAGGGGGTCGTTATACTATCCAGGTAATAGGTTGTCTATAGCTTTCTATAATTAGTCTAGAGAGAAGATAGGATAGATCTTTATTAACTCTAGTTTTTTTTTTTAAATCTAATTATATTATACTACGTACAATACTACGCATGCAGCCTCTAGGCTATAGCGCTATAGTTCTATATATATAAATCCTTTCTAGGCAGCTTAATATGTACTAGTAGCTATATCCTAGTAGTTTATAAACCCTTAAGGATTTACAGCTCCTTAGTAAAATACTAAGTTACTACAACTACTAGGGAATAAGAAAATAATAGGAAAAACTATAAGAAATCCTAATACCTATCCCTATCCTTTTTGCACAATTTATTCCCGTCCTTTTGCTCTCTAATATCTTTTTATAAGAGCCTAGTAGGAGTTACCTCCTTCTAGAATCCTATTTGTTTTTATTTATTCTTCCATATCTTCTAAGCTAGTACAACGTACTAGTTTAGCTACTTTAAGAGTCTTACAGTCTTTACTATTAGCAAAGTGTTTTTCTTTACAATTAATGCAAAGGGGGGTAGTATGCTTGCAAGGCTTACCGCTTATTAAGCAGGTAGAACAGTAGTGGTCTTTAGATAGATGTGCCGCCACACAAAATCTATAGGCCCTGGTAGAGCATCTATCTCCTATATAGCCAAATTTTTGGCAGCTGGTATACTATATAGTAGGAGAGACTTCTAGGTATTTTACTACCTTAGTAGCTACTCCTGCAATTAAAATCTCTTTTTACTTAAGGATTTCTTGTCTTTTCTCTTTATTCTCTATAGTAAAAACTATAGAGCCAAATCTGGTTTCTAAATTATATCTTTTTTCCTTAGATAAGATCCATCTAGGTAGTCCTTATATCCCTATAGGATTAAAGGTCTCAATTTCTTCTTTTAGAAGCTTAGAGCCCCCCTCTCCTAGAAAAGGTAGGGTAGGAACCCTATAGGCTATAATTTAAACCCATAGTTCTAGTTTTTGTTCTCTTTGGAAGGTAAAGCAGTTTTGCCAGATATCCTTGTATTTAACTAGGAAATCTGCATTATACTCTTCTGTAGTAGTAAGAAGAATATTTTGTTTTCCTCTAGTTCTAGCTATAGACGCTAGTACTGGCTTTTCTACTTGCAGTTTTAATGCAAATAGTTGATTAACTTTGTTTCGTATAGAGAAGATATCTAGAGGTTGTTCCTTTTCGTCTATAATTAGGACTAGCTTCCTTTCTTATAGCTGCTTTTTTTCTTACTTCTAGTAGAAGTAGAACTCCTACTAGAAGAAGAAGGGGTAGGAGGTAGTAGTGGTGAAGAGGGTAAAAAGGATAAAGAAGGGAGGTTCTTTTTTAGCCTCTCTGCGTAAGTTTCCCTAATAGGAGCTACCTCCTTACGGAGAGCTCTTACTTCTTCTACTAGTCCTTTTAGGACATCTTTTGCCTTTTCTTCTTCTTTTTTTGCAAAGGGGTTTTCTCCTATTAGAATACTTTCTGTATATTCTATTAGCCGTCCAACTTGTTTTTCTTTTTCTTCGTCTTATATCCCTTTATAGGCCTTAATTAGGTTTCCTAAAGCTCCGCTTAGATATTGTTCTGGAGAAAGGGTATAGGAAGGTATACTAGGCGTACTAGCCGTAGTAATTATTGGTTTTATTATCTTTTTTACAGGTTTTTAGTTTTCTTTTTTAGAAGAGGACTAAGGATATCCTCTTTTTTCTCCTATCCTAAATAGGCTAGGAGAAGGAGAAGGGGGAGAAAAGGTAGATATAGACTCTTCATCACTTATTTCTATAGGAGGTTTTTTTTTGACCTATTAGGCCTTGGCATTTTATATCTTATAGGGGGGTTTTCTAGTTTTTACTATCCTTATACCCTTTCTCCTTACTAATCCTCCTAGAAGATTTCTGGGGAGATTAGGCTAAAAGGTAGTAGAAAATCTAGCCTCTATATTTCGTAGTTTTGGTATTTGGTTTTGGTGTTCCTGTCTGTACCTTGCTTACAAGCTAGGACTACCCCTAGGAAGAATTTTCTATTAGAGAAAAGGGGGTAAAACAACAAATAAATCTACCTCTAGCTCGCTAGGCAGTAGGAATTAAGTCTTAAAAGTTAGAAAATCGATTGTTTTTAATGGTAAGATGGGTATGCGTAAGTTTCGAAGTGTGGCGCTACCTTTTGGCAAGGTTGCATATGTGGTAAAAGTTGAGTTGGAGATATATTAACTCTGGTAGCTTAACCTTAAAAGAGTGCCCTACCTTTTTAGGGATCTTATAGGGGCCAACCATTTAGTGGTCTAGTTTATGGCTTAGCCTCTAGGTCTTTTAGTTCTTTATTAACATCTATACCTTATCTCCTACGTAAAAGTCTACCTTATAATAATATTAATTTATATTAAACTTCTTCTTTTCTTATACTCTTTTTATAATTACTTACGCGGTCTTCTAGGCTCCGTGTATTCTTTTAGTAAATATATAGGCCTCTTTATAGCTAAGGCGTTCGCGGGCTATTATAGGTCCTATAGGGCTATCCCAATTAAAGGATATTTATAGTTTGCATCTGTAGAGTAGCTTAAATATTAATATTCCTATACTATTATAAGGGAGCGTAAGCTATGCGTAGTCTATTATAGGCAGCAGTTCTAACTAGTTGTTCTAATAGTAGCTAATAAAGGGGCAGAGTTACTAGTTAAGGTACTAGTTTATAATCTTGGTTTAGCCGTTAATCTAAGGGTAAAATGCGGTAGAGAGCTTAATCTAGATTCCAAGGATATAGTAGAATTTATCCTAGAAGTCTAATATAAATTGGGGTCTATAGTTAGAGATAATTAACTTAGGAGCGCTATAGATCTAGTAGATATTATTAATATATATACAGGCTATGTCCTTTATAGTTATAGTCTTAAAGCAAGGGAGGGAAATGGCTTATTTACTTAGTTGGTTAACTACTATAAAGGCCATATTATAGCTATGTTTATCCTTTAGGAATAATTTAAAGTCTATTATAATATATTGCTAAGGGTGTTTAGAGACTAGTAGTGGTTATAGCTATCTAGGAGTTTGGTCCCTAGGGGTATTTACGCGTTTATAAGTATAATAATTTCTAATAAATTGTTTTATATTGGATAGGAGTCCTCGCTAATAGTAATAAGGTAATAGTAGTTAGTGGGTCTTGTCTTAACTAGGGTGCGCTATAGAGACTTAACAGTAGGCTTTACAGATTAGCTCTATTTATAGGTTGTTAATATCTGGAACTATAAACCATTCTTAATATAGAAGCAGTCCGTCTTCTATTTCTAAATTAGGGTTACCTCCCGTAGCTTAATTATAGAGGGCTTTTAGGGATTTAGCTATACAGTTTGCGATTAGGATATAATTAATCAGTCCTATTAGTTTATCTAGGGCCTTTCCTTCTATAGGTGCTACCTTATTCTATTTAGAGCTTAGTTCCTTAAGGATACGCGGATTAAGCTATTTGGTATAAAGGAGGGTATATATCTGGTGCTAAGCCTTTAGCTTATCTTATAGCCCTATATCCTATTCTCTCTAGGTTAGGGTATTAGCTTTAGCATTTTGCCTATTAGGGCGGTATATAATTATAAAGAAGAATTAGAAGAGTATTTTAGTCTACTAGGCCTATTAACTAGTAAGTTATTTTGTTATTATAAAATACTTAAGGGCTTTATAATTAGTATAGACCTTAATCTAAAAGTCTGTGCTTCTAAGCTCTGCGCGCCACTAGGATAATAATTATATAATAGCTAATATTTCCTTATTATACACTTTATAGTTATACTTGGCTAGGGCTATTATTTTTAAGAAGAATATAATAGGGTATTATTTACTATCTAGGTATAGCTATAAAAGGACTCCTACTACTACCCTATTAGAGGCATCTGTTTCTAGCATTAATTTAAGGTTTAGGTCGTAGTAATAAAGAATTAAAGAGGAGACAAGTCGGTCCTTTAACTCCTTAAAGGCTTTTATATGGTTATTATTAAAAATAAAAGACGTGTTATTCTTAGTTAGTTATATAAGAGGCTTAGCTATAACTCTGTAGTTATAGATAAACTAATAGTAGAAATTATAAAAGCTAAGAAAGGACTAGATACCTTTTATAGTACAAGGGGGTTTCCAATTATAGATTACCTTAACCTTCTCTAGGTTAACTTTAATCCCTTCTATACTAATAATAAACCTAAGGTACTTTATATATTTTACTCTAAATTCGCATTTTTTTTTAATATTAACTTATAGGCCTATATTTCGCAGTCTCTCTAGAACCTTCTTAATATAAACTTAATGCTTAAGTTTATTATCTAAGTATATAAGAATACTATCTAGGTATACCATATAGAATTAATTAAGGTAATTAAAAAGAACATTATTTATATACTGTTAATAAGTAGATAGCCTATTTATTAGTCTAAAAGGAAGGACTTTATATTTATAAGACCTATAACAGGTACAGAACGTTATTAGATCTTCTAATATAGGGTCTATCCTAATTTAGTAAAAAGCTTAGCAGATATTAAGCTTAGTAAAGATTTTAGCCTAGCTTAGATATATAAGGGTTTTATTAATTAAAGGGAGAGGGTACTAATCCTTTTAAGTAATAGCGTTTAGCTTTTAATAGTTAATATAGAAATAGAGGCTTTTATTAGGTTTCTTTATAAATAAAATAGAAGAAGTAAAGGGAGCCTAGCTTAGCTTAATAAACCCTTTATAGAGGTTATTAATTAGGTACTGCTTTATTGCCTTTAGTTCTTTTATAGTTTGCTAGTAAAGGGGGCTATAGCTTAGGAAGTTATTAGCCTCTAACTAAATCTTATAATTATAGGTTTAGTAAGGGGGCAGTATATTTAAAGCTGCTTTTAAGAACGCGTCTCTATAGTTTAAAAGGTAAGTAGGGAGAAGGCACTTAACTAGTTCCTTATTAGTTTCCTCTACTAGCCCTTTTTCCCTCTTAGCAATAATCTAATTAACTTTATATAAGCTAGTAGTAAAGACTTTATTATTCTTCTAATATATATTAAAGTAGAAACCTATAGTACTAATTATTGCAATATCTACTATAGGGATGTTATGTAATAGTAGGGTTATTTATAGCCTTAGGGGCTGTCGGAATATATGGACAGAAGTTACGTGGTTACGTGTTATCAACATATTGTCGTCGTATCTTTAATTAGTTATTCTTATGGTGACTAATTAGCCCCCTACTTAGGCACCACAATCCTTATAATCCTCTACTTTCTATACCTATTAGACAAAAACAAATCTATTAGTTAATAGGCCAATTAAGTGCACTTAGGTGTTACCAACATTAATTAATGGTCAACCTCACCGGTTGGCTATAGAGTAATAAGGTTTACTGCCGCCCTAGCAGCTTTAATTAAAAGCAGCACTCTAGTACCTAGCAGCAAAACTATACTAGCAGCTCTGGCAGCATCTAACTATCTAGCTAGCTTCGAATATATAAATGCGCTAATATCTGCGGATATTAGCAACGCACAAGATATTCTACAGCACGTAAACCAACACCTAGTACGACCTCTTTACTAAGCGCCGTACCCCTAGCTCAACAGCATTAACCCCTAGTACAACCTCTTCACTAAGTGCCGTACCCTAGCATAACAGCACCAAACATCTAACAGCCCTCGGGCAGTACCCTAGCAGCTACCTTAGCAGCTACCCTAGTAGTACTACGGCAGCGCTCTAGCCGTATATAGCACACCAACTTTTATAGCACCTAATATCTAACTACCTAACTGCTTTACGCAGTACCCCAGCGTAGCTACGCAACTTAGCAGCAAACCACCCCCCAGTACGCGTTTTAGCATACAAATCAACATCTAATAGCCTCGTGCAGTCTCTAGTGTTACAGCAACTCAACAGCCTTGTGTAGTACCCAATACCTAATAATCTAGTAGCGCTAGCAGCATCCTATAACCTAGCAGCGTTAGCAGTACCTAATACCCAACAACCTAACAGCCTCGCGCAGTACTCTAGCGTAGCGACGCACACTAGCAGCATTAGCAGTACTAAAGCACCTAGCTTCGCTAAAGAAGCAACCAGCTCCAGAAGAGCACCCTATACAAGCTCAACACCCTACCACGTCAAAAATCACGTTAACAGCGCGCTCCCCATTCTCTGCCCTCTCAAATCTACCGGCATCTACAACAATTATAACTCTGCCAGAGGAATCGAGACCTACTAGCACGCGCCTATAACACCCACGACCTACAAACGAGACAACTGCTGTGCCAATACGCCTATAGACAGACAAGAATTCGTGCCGATATGCCTACAAATACGACCCTATTGCTGGCATTATACTGCCACCCAAACGACCCTATCACTGGTACCGTACTACTACCTAAACAGACAATAATTGTGCTGATATACATACAATACATTAACCAACCGATAGCGCTAATACGCCTGCTATTACAACCCAACCAAACGATCGTGCTGATGCGCCTACGATCTACCGACCAACCGATAGACGAGCTCTACGTTTAACTACTATCACCACCTGATGCTCGCACTGTACCGCTACCTAAATCTAACAGCTATTGCGCTGATACGCCCGCGACCTAAATATAACTAGGTAGAGCTTTGCTCCCTAAAATACAACCCCGTCGCTAGCACTATACTACTAGTATTGGAATATATGGACAAAGGTTACGTGGTTACGTATCTTAGGATAGCTGTTTTACGCATAAAGAAAGAACTGCCAGTGTCAGAATATATGGACAGAAGTTACATGGTTACGTGTTATCGACGTGTCGTCATCGTGTCTTTAATTAGTCATCCTTATGGTGACTAATTAGCCCCCTACTTAGGCACCACAATCCTTATAATCCTCTGCTTTCTACACCTATTAGACAAGAACAAATCCATCAGTTAATAGGCCAATTAAGTGCACTTAGGTGTTACCAACAGGGGCTTTTAGGGTATTAATATTATCCTTACTCCTCCTAGCTCTTATTGCATCTTTTAAAGGTTATCCTTTATATTTTATTAGCACGTCCTCTTCTATATAGGCTGGATCTCCGCAACTTAGAAGTTGTCTATATTACTATCTATTCCACTTTTATAAGTAAAGTCCTCCTTAACCATAGTGCTCTAGGTAAGTATTCTTGTTAGTATAGAGTTCCTACTAGCTTTGCGGTAAGCATCCTTTTAGGTAAAGGCTAGATTACGGTCTCTAATATCCTATTAATAGATAGGGTTAGCCTTTATAGCTAGTGTCTTATAGTTAGTTTAAATTTCTCTAATAAAGGAAGGTAGTTTTAGTCTATTCTCCAGCCAGATAAACTGTCTTTATTATATGTTCAGCTAAATATTAAAGTGGGATATCTATTTTTGGCTAAGGATTATATTATAGGACCTTAGGTCTAGGATATAAAAGGGGATACTATATTGGCGTTGTCTATTAATAAAGATATACAGTTTTAAGATATAGGTAACCGGCTTACCAGCTTAGCCATTATAGCTTTTTTATTTAGACAGGCTTCTCTAGTTAAGTAACATTTATATTTAAGAACTTAGCAATATTATTTACATAAGCAGTATTTATAAAGGTAAAGCTATTTACTCTAGTATTAATAAGGGTAGTGGTATTAACTTTATATCCATTTTAAGATATTATACATAGAACCGTAAAGTGTTTTCTACCTATTAGCCAACTTAGATTAATCTCCTTAAGATTAATAGGATACCCTAGAGGGGAGTCTTTCCCTAGGGTTCTTCTTTTCCTAACTTATTAGACGTTTCTTTTTCCTCTATCTCCTTAATATTACTTATATCCTGTAGCTCTGTGCAAAATAAGGCAAAGTAGCTATCCTTTCTATAATTAAAGCACATAACCATAACAGGGTTAATTAGAGTATTATAATAAGTATTGGCTAAGGGCACAGTACGCAGTAGGTTAGGCGAGGCTTATAGGTGGGCAGTTATAACTGCTTTTAGTATAAGGGCGGTTATAGTTTATCTTTTAATGCTAGCTCCTATTAGTGCAGTAGATAAGTTCTGGTTACTATAAAGCTGCTTTAGTTAATTAAAACGGGCATTAATTTATTTTAGTTTTAAGTTTAGTAACAAATATTAGGCGGCAAGTCTTTAATAGGTTAGTAGGTCGTTTAAGGCTACCATAATCTTCTCTTATAGTTAGACCATTAGCTTGTTATATAAGTCTAAATGGTAGTTTTTAAGGGGAACCTGGCCTTCCCCTACTCGGTATAAGAATTAAGTTTAGAACTTAGCAAAGGAGTAGGGTAGTTTATTATTAGGCGGCTATACTTATATCTAGCATCCTATACTTTGTTTAAATTTATATAGATAGTAGCTAGGTGCTATAGCATCTTATTAATAGATATAAATCGGACAGGGGATTTATCTTTAAATTTGGCTTAAAGGTGCCGCTGTATATTACCTATAGTTTATCCAAAGATATAGAGCATCTTGGCTTCTTTAGAAGTAAAGTAGTTTTAATTAATACGGAGTTTTCCTTACACCTAGATTCTCTAATTCTTAAAGGTTAGGTCTATGCCGTTTAATAATAATGGGGAGTTAGGGAGCCTAACAGACTTTAATTACTTTATTATTATATCTATACTCTCTAGTATATTATATTTAGTTAAGTAAATAGGTTAACTAAGGCTTTATAAAGGTGAGGCTGGGCTGTTTTATAAGGTAGTAAGGCTTTCTAGAATCTCCTTTAGAGTCTTTTATATACTTTAGGCTTAAAGATAATTAACTTTCTAATTGGCTATAAGGGTATAACTCTACTTACATATATTTACACCATTATTATTATCTTTAATTTCTAATCCTAGCTGGATCTTATATTCCTCTTAGGTAGAGGCAGGTCTTTTAAATAAGCTTACTTTAGGTGCCATTATTGGCTTCCTAAGGGTTATTAGGATCATATAGTTTGGTTTTAATTTTAGGGTTTTTTTTAGGGGTACAGGTTAAGTATAGTCTAGCCTATAAAAGTGGGATATTATTAGGGCTTTCCTAGGCGTAGTAGTATAAGTTTTTTAGTGTTTAAGTATAAATATTAACGCGTTATTATATATAGGGGTCTTTATTATAAGGGCGCAAAGAGGCTTTAAGGAAAATTTAAAGGAATAAAATTAATTCTATTTAAATCTAAGGGTATATAGCTCTTGTAGAGAATAAGACATTATATAAAAAAGAGAAAGGAATAATAAGAGAATTATATAATTAAATAGTTAGGGTTCTTAGTGGTTAATACATGCATATATATATACGCGGTCTTTAATAGACTTTAGTATTATGGCGCTAGTAGAAAATAGTAGATTATAGTAGACAATTATAAATAGTTGCAGATGGTTATAAATAGTTTTAGACAGTTTTAGACAGTTACTTATTAAGTATTTCACTAAGACATTCCTACTATAACTAGGCTAGTCCTATTATAGTACCCCCCCCTTTAGCTAAAAGTCTAAAATAATTTAATTTAGTTAAGAATTTGTTAAGGCTGGTACTCAATAAGGTGCAGCGAAGGTGTAAGGGAATTAGATGCGTATATCAAGATATATAGATAAAGTTGTTGTATTATTGATACTATTCTACAGGTGGATTTTGGTGGATTTCATACTCGCTTAACTTATGTAACCAGTATACATAACTACCCCATGACTAGTCAGTTATAGACAACAACTAACAGAATTTATAACTTATTATATTATAAGCGTTATAATATATTTTAAGTTCTTTTTAATTTTAAGTTTCCTACTATTATGTTTTGTATATTTATATTAGATAGTAGTTGTTTACCTTTATATTATATCTATCTAGCTAAAGCAGGCCGTAAAGAATAGTCCTTATAGAATTCTTTTACTAAGATAGGCACGTTAGCCTTAATCTAGTTATAGGTTTCCTAGGTTTATATTTTATATCCTTCCTACTTAATAAAAAGTTTAAATTGTTTAGATTATGTTTTCTATTATATATTATTAATTAAGTTTATAAAGTAAGAACTATTACTATTGTTAATAATTATAGGAGGTAGTGGCGGTACTTTATAAGTTATAGGATTATCTTTTAAAGGTTATAATAAGCTTATATAAAATATTAGGTATATTTTTATCTTAGTTAGCAGTTTAAGCTTATAGGTATATAGGCTTAGTTTCTTTTTAATTTAGTATAGGCCTATAAACTTCTAATTAAGTTTCTTTAAGAGCTATTAAGTCTATAGGTTTTATATATTTAGGTAAACCATATTATCTTCCTTAAAGTCCTATGTAGAAGCTTGTCTTTTATTTATATACTATTCCTATACCTTTTAAGCATATATTAATTTACTTTATAATAGTTCCATTAACTACTTTATTTAATTAGTAAAGTTATATATATTAATTATTATTATTATTATTTATTGCTTAACGTCCAATTCGGATCCCTGTTGGGCCCACGCGGACTACTCCTTATATACATATAGGGAGAAAACTCTATTTAAGAAAACCCCATAATCTATCTCCCCGCCTTTTAGGGCTCGCTTATAAGTCGCCTATAAGTTACTAGTGGTGCTCTACTACCTTACTTTTTAACCTCCTTAGGAACTACTGCTGCCGTAACAAACCTATAAACGCGCTAGTATTATACACTATACTCTACTCCTGTAGAGTTATTAGGGGGCGCCTATTACTTACCCCTTTGCCTTTTATTACTATTTCCTTTGCAACCCGGAACTGGTCTAGCATATTTTAGCTAATAAGCCACCGGGTAGCCGCCTTAAGGCCTTTCTATATTAAGAGTAGTGTATTATAGTTTTCTGTACTAGCTGCTAAGAGCATTGCTTCTTAGCCGGTGTATAAGGGGCATAACAGTATTATGTGTTTTGGTGTCTATCTTAGCCAGCTATATTTATACCTTAGGCTACCTACTAGGACACCTACCCAGTAAAGCCAATCTTTTAGTCCTATTATTCCTATCCTTAAGAGTGTTGCCATTGTATTTTCTGCCTTTGTTAGGCCCTCTTGGAGCCCTTAGGTATTTACCCCCTATAGTATTACCTATACTACAGCTTAGGTTCCCCTTGCCGAAGTCTACCTCTATACCTTTAACTCCCATTTATCTCTCCAGCGTCGGTCCAACTAGTATTATATTACAGTAGATGGTTTTCTAGTACTCTTTTATGCTTTATTTTAGCTCCTTTCTCTCCCTTGCTGTTGTCTTTGCTGGCCTCTTATGCGTCTCCCTTTCTTCTCTATATAGGCCTAGGCCCTAGCGCCGCATTATTCTTCTTCTACTTTCTCCACCTGTTTTTCTAATATATCTTCCCTACTTTAGGGTTGTTGGTTCCTTCTCCTATAGGGCACCCTAGGGTCCCTCTATAGTTTATTTAGGCGTGTCTTAATATACTTTATAACGTTAGAGTTGCGTTCCTTTTGCAC